>Ga0214544_1001461_pt1 | contig 49098 bp, 25 predicted proteins | sample CNSS3metaG_FD_160074 | JGI IMG/M metagenome (GOLD analysis project Ga0214544, IMG submission 160074) | Root nodule microbial communities from cowpea collected in UCLA plant growth center, Los Angeles, California, USA - CNSS3 | ecosystem: Host-associated > Plants > Roots > Nodule | place: USA...
TATATATTTCATAACACCAACTAACATTTTCCTTTACCTCAAAACCATGAACAAAATTATATCAACATAGAATTTTTGCAAATGTTGCTCAATCACAAGAACATAATATCACTACCGTAACAAGATGATCATATAAAATTTTACGTTCCTAGTTCATCCATATTCACAAACAATATTACAATAAATTTTATTTTTTCTTTTAGATACAAGAGCTTAAAAGTTTGGTTAAAATATTTTATAAATTGTACTTGGGTGATATATTTTACAAATTATAAATTAGATATTTTCATACTAAAGTGTTTTTTAATACGCTTAAGTGAGGATGAAGTGAGAAAGAAGAAGGAAGTAGAATATTAAATTAAAATTGTTTCTTTAATTTGTGGTTGTTTAATGAGTTGTTATGAATCTTGAAAAAATTTCAAGATCAACAATTTTTATGTTACACTTGGATTTTAAACTCAAGAAAAATGTACGTTACATTCTAATAAAATTGTTTGGTTATTTTATCTTTTGATTATTTCTCTTTTAAATTTGAATTAATTTAGTCTTTTCAAAATAATATTATTTTATTTTAAAACATGATTGGAATATTTTTGAATGATTAAAACATTTGTTTCTGAATCAATAATTATTTGATTTGTTTCCAAAATTTTTGCATCAGTTAACCAATTAATTCCATCTATTGTTTTGAATTTTTTAACTATAAATGAATTGGTTTTTATTCCATTAATTTTGAAATATTTTAAATTTCTATATTTACAATTAATAATTATATGATTACTTTTTAAATTTTTTTTATCGATTAATTGATTTCATTAATTATTTTAAATCTCTTTAATTATGAATGAATCTTTTGAGTTTGTACATTTTTATTTTTATTCTTCTATTTGTTCGTACATGTATTCTTATATTAATTTTATTATTATTATTATTATTATTATTATTATTATTATTATTATTATTATTTTAATAAATATGTATATATTGTATTCAAATGTTTTCCTTAATCATTGATGCCATGCATGCTATTGGTGGTCCTGCAAGTATGTGTTTTTATTATTCTCTGGATTTCATTTTGTTTTTAGCACTTTGATTATCTGGACATTGATTTAAATCTTTTGAGATTTTTAAAATCTTTCAAGTTCATGCATTTCCATCTAATTAATATATTTAGGACATAAACTAATGAATTTGTATATATTATTGTAACTATTTTCTTAATTAAATTTTAGAATAAATTTCAATAATTTTATTCAATATGTATATTTAATAATTTTTTCAATTAATAGTATTACTTTATTTGTCTTTGTATACATAATATTTAACAAAAACTTAAAATATCATATTTCCAAACATTACGTTTGCAATAAATAGATTTCGAAACTCTTTTCTTAATTAAATATAATTATGAATACTATTATAATTACAATGCTAAAATTTTAATCAACATTTATAATTATTTAAACATTTTTCTCTGATTATTAATTTTATCAAATAATTAATTAAAATTAATAATATCATTAAGTATTATTATTAATACTATGAATTAATAATATTACTTATTATTAATATCATTACTTATTATTAATAATCAGCAATAAATATTGCTATTATTAATAATTTTATTATCTGTTTGTAATAATTAACAAAAAAATGTGTAGACAACATTTGAACAATGATAATAATTATACTTTTAAATTCAAGTTGTCAAAATCTTTCTAATGTTTTTTTTATTATATCTATGTTACATATATTTCGATGTCATGATTTTTTACTATTCTTTATATTTGTTGGTCTATATTTTGTAGATTTAGATAATTTACTATTTATATTTTTTTTTCTTCGTAACATTTGTATTTTTAAACAATTTACTATTTATATTTATATGCATATGGTCTGTGTAATTTTATATTGTCTATTCTTGATATCTTTTTTATATAGTCTAACCTTTATATTTCTATTGAAAAAATTTATATCGTTCATCATCTTTATTTTTATGGAATCTATTATTTATATTTTTCTATATTATCTGATTAATATTTTATTTAAAAATGAATTTGATTTCTTAATTTTAATTAACTCAATCTTAATATATTTTATGATAATTATATATATATAATTATATATATATATATAAATATATATATATATATAATTATATATATATATATAAATATATATATATATATATAAATATATATATATATATATATATATATATAAATTAAATGCATTTTCATCATAAAATTAATTAAAATATTATTATTTAATTTTATAAAATAAAATACTTATTAAATTTAATTATATTTTTTCTCAATTTTAAATTAATTTAATAAATATACTATAATTCCTTGCAACGCACTGGTAGAAGTACTAGTTAATAAAGGGTTGAGAATACTACATTTTTGAATATGCTTAGTGAATTATTTATGATTGTATTTCTTTAAAACTATTTTGTCAATATAATATATCTTATCGATATTAGTAACGCCATGATAAATTTTATCCTTAGTTATTGAAAAACTGAGTCTGCAAAATATCCAACTTTTAGGAGGACATCTAAGAGGTATCTAGACATCTTCACAGTGCATCAAATATTATTTTATTTGGTGTTCTATGTTTTTTCTTTATAACAATTTCGTACGTCCAATAACATTTGTAACTCTCACTACTTTATGCACTAGTGGCCCTGCTTCTGCTTCTGATGCAGCAGATGCCAGATTCTACACGCAGGAGAATAGGAAATTGTAGAGAATCACAAGGTACAACTATTAAAATAAGCTTGGATCTTCAGATCCTTTAGCCTACATGCCATATCTGTCGTAAACATTACATGACTCGCATCATAAAATAACTTCATTATATATGAAACCAAAAAATAGAACAATGACAAAGATAATTGATTAACCAGAAGAACACCCTCTTGTTCAGGATTCTTCATGAAATTAACGAGTGGTTTAATTTCACGGTAGAGAACAAGATGGTTAATTTAGTAGTAGTCTTAGTGAAGACCCAATTGTACTAGGTGCTACCCGAAACGCATGTAGCAACGGCCATAGTTGGTGGTTCCACTTTGAGTAATATAAAATTGTTGGTCAAATGATGCTTATATAACTTCAAGGGCATTTGGGTCCTCCACGCTTGGTCTTCCAGTTGTTGTAGCAGGGGCACACAGACTTGTTCCCATAGTAGCCAGGAGGAACACATAGGCAAGTTTTGCAGCACTTTTGACAGAAGAACATGCATGGCTTGTGGTACTGTGTCTGGCTACATCTTCTTGTGCATTCAGAGGGGCACTCTGATCATACAAACACCACTCATTAGATCACACATAATTCAGATATAGTTGAAAGCAAATTGAGTTCAAAACCTTCAGAAACTTTTGGTTCATGAACCCTGATGAATATTTTGGTTTGTAAAACATCATTGAGAGTATGATTACTCACGTGAGCTCTTTAGACTCCCAGGTCCATAATTCCTCCCGGCTCCATTATTACTCTGAAAATTAATGGAAAGAAATAGTCAAAATATAATTTCTTTTTTTTTTCAATTCTGAAATTTGCCGACCAATTAAAACCAGTCATTATATGTTGATCTGATATAATTTTCACATGACAAACACATTAGTGAAAATCACACCATACAATAGTTTTCAGTGATTAAAAAAGAGATACTCACTCGTTCCAAGTGATAAGCAGCATCTTTTGCCATAACCTGAAACCATAGGAAAAATAAATTCGAACAAGGTTTAGACTTAGAGCAAATATATTATCAAACAGCTTGCATACATAGCTTACATACATAACTGTAACATGTAAATGCAATAATGGGTTGTTTTAGAAGGGACTATAACCTGAGTTGTGATCATGGAAATGGCAAGGAGAGCCAGAAGCAGAACGCAGAGAAACTTAGCCATGGCCATTGCACTGCAGAAAATGGTCGAAATGGTGTTTGTAGAGAAAGAGAGAGAAAAAGAAAAAACAGAGTAAAGAGTGTGGGGAAGGGGTTTAAGAGGCCTAAATGGTTTGGTGCCTTTGGTTTGATTCAGATGCAGCGGTTTGTAAGCGCTATAAATAGACGCTGTTTGGTTTTTAACTCTGAAAAGGATGCATATTGGATAATACTGTATTATTTAATTATTAACCGTATAGTATAATACTGTATTTATTGTATTTATTATGTGTAGCAGTACCTGTTTTTGTATTCATGAGAAAGAACGTGAGCTTGTACCTTTCATTGCTATGCTATGCTACCGTCTTATCCCAAACTTTTGCACCATTCAATAATCTTATTTTATTTACTATATTCATCCTTGAAAAATACAACACATGATGACTCTCTACAAAATAAATATGTATGATCATCATGCATCAGAATGATTTCAGCACAAAATATTTTTATATATTCAATAGCAAAATATAATCCATTACAACTTGCCAAATTAAAATAGCATATTGTATTGTAGAATAATTTTGGTTTGAATTATTTGTGTTCATTAACCTTTTAAAATATTACATATATATATATATATATATATATATATATATATAAGGTAACCAAATTCACTCTTTCAATTCATTAAACAAATGAATGAAAAACATACATTTGTTGCTTGTTTTCTACCATAGTAAGTTGAAATTAAGCTATGTTTTAAAAATCGAATTGTCATTGATATAATAGAAAGACGTGTTTAAAGGTCTTTGGTTAGATTGGTTGTGGAACCGATACTAACTAAAATAATACAAATGATTGAATAATGTGAGAAATAACATTAAAGAAATACAATGTCAGAACCTAATATTATTAAAAAAAACAGTAAAAAAATAGAGTAAAAGAAGGTAAATTAGGATAGAGAGAATGATGTAAATGGTTAGATGAATTGAAAAAGATTTAAAAGTGGGATGAGAAAGGAAAGAAGAATATGGAGGTTGCAACGAAAGGCATTTATTGTTAGTTAGTAGCAGCATGGTTTTGTTTGTAGTGAAAGAGGAAAGAATAATAAGAAAAAATGTGATGATGATTAGTGAGAGAGAGAGAGAGAGAAGGAGAAAATAGTAATTTTGGTTGATGAGGGAAATCACATGGGTTAAGTTAAGAGTGGGGTCGAGTGAGGGATACATAATTGAAAGAGAAAGAAGGGAAAGCCATGTGCAAGAGTGCATCAGCACATGACTCAAACATCGCCCAAAAAAAGGACAGCAGTGCGCACGATACGCTGTCTGTCACCCCCCATGCGATGCTCTTTTTGGGCCTTTGCTATTCACACTCTTCTAACTTTTCTTTTCTTTTTATAAATAAATTAATACTAATTTCACACACTTGCTTTCATACAAATTGCTTCTCTAAAAACTACAAATTCATTTCATGACCTTTACATCTTTAGATATTTGTTGAACAACCACCGCAAAGAAACGATTATGTTATTTCCAGGATTAACTTCTACTACATAGTTTGAAAAAAAAAATGTATAAAATTAAGAAACGTAAATTATGTTTAAGTTTATATAAAAGTAATATTAAAAAGTTAAAGAACTAGTTTCATCATATTGGTGACACGAAAAAAAAAAAAGAGAATGAAAGAAAGAGTTGTGATAGAAGTAGTAATAGAGGTGCCAAATGTAATATTTGTCTTTCTCCCTACTTGCCTATATATGTGCATGTGTGTGATGGAGATCTTAGAATCTCCAACACTTTGTTTTCTATTACTTTCATCTTCAATTATTTTATTTGTGGTCCTTTTTTTTTTACTATAAAGTACAAGGTAGTGATAATAAGGGAAAACACGTTGTTTTCATATTATAGTATCTCTCTATTAAAATTCACTGGATTTCTAAAGTATCATGGGTATCATGCTGAAGGTAAGTATACTACTATTTCATAACTTTTCTGGGAATTTTAATACTTTATTCAAGATGATGAATGAAGTAGCCATATCGTACCTTTTTGATAAAGATAGCATATACAAGGCTTCATAAGATTAAGGCACGTCTTAGTATATTTCACTTTAAATTACCATAGTTCTATATTTATATAGGTTTATCTTTGTTATCTTATTAATATAAATTTTGTTATTTTCTTTAGTAAGCAAATTAAATGTAAATTATAATATGAGAAATGAGAAAGTATTATTTTTATTTATATTATATTATAACACAATATAATATTAATATATTATTATTATTATTATTATTTATTAATAATATAAATATGTTGATCTAGAATTAGACATAGTTTGCAAGTTCAAATGAACCAATATAAAAATTTGTTAAAATACTTCATTGATCCATGTTTTTGTATCAAAATCTCAAATAGGTTCCCATATTTTTTTTTTTAGTTTCAATTAGGTTCATATTTTTGAAAATGTGTAACAATTAAGTCAATTCCGTTAGTATCCTTATCAGCGTTAAGTATATACTGTTGTAAAAATGGTGGTTTAATATATTGAAAAATATATGATTGTTGCATTGCTCATTACTTTTCAGTTTTTAACCATTATTGGTGCAACTTTTTGATGTGGTATTTATATCAACATGAATATTTTTAACCGTTGTTGTCTTATTAACCCCTCTCTCCACCTATAAATAAGTATCTTATGCTTCCTCCTATGACACACCTTCAGACTTTTATTTCTTCTTTTCCTTACATTTTATACTCCATTTATTTTATGTCCTCTTTGTCTAAGATCCTAGATCCTGGGTTTATTGATACTCTGTAAAGAGTTGTTTATCTTGTTAGATTTTGAGATCCTCGAGATATTCGAGATGTTCCTGTTGTACCTTGAGGAATTTGCGCATATACAGCGGATAAATCCTTAAGGGCAGTGATCCTTCATGCCTCAGGAAATACTTCTAATTTATGTTTTATGCAGATTATCCAACATATACCACATGTCAGTTCCTTATTTTTTTTTATTATAAGTATGTGCCACGTGGCACATACGTAACGTTGTTAACACCATACTAACAAAATGGATCTAATTGTTACGCATTTTCAAAAATATGGACCTACTTGAGACTAAAAAAATAATATAGGAACATATTTAAGATTTTGAAACAAAAACGTGGACCAATGAAGTATTTTAACCTATAAAAATATAATGCACATTCTATCTTTCTCCTTATCTCTTTGCATTACATGTTATTTTTATCTAAGCTAATTAACTTGAAATGAGTCTTTTGAAGAACATGCATAATTAGGACATTTTTAAACATGCAAATGAGTTAAGTTGTATAACTTTGCATGAACTTAATCATATGTAACTACTTCTAGCTAATGGCTTAAACTATCGTCTGAATATTCCTTATCAAACAATATTTGTGAAAAGTGTCAAAAAGTTTTTAAAAACATAATTCAACCCTCCCTTTATGTTTTTTCATATGCTTGAAGAGAAGAATGGCATTTAATGTTGTACGAAGCACATTTAATGCACCTCCACATTCACACTTGACAAATGGAGAAGATGAGGCTATTTGAGTTCAAAAGCTCTCAACAATAAAAAAAGAATATGCAATAAGGATCTTTCTTTGAAACTCTATCTAAAGCTACTTTTTAAGAAGAAAACAAGAGACATGATCAAGTACAGAATGCTAAAATAGTGTCAAAATTTTTCTATAACCTTAAATCTTTGTGAAAGAATATTGTTGTGTTCATATAGAAAATTAGAAGAGAGTGAACATATTTGTATACGTTGTAAGCTCCCGTGATCTTTGTGATCACAATTATCTTTGTGAGCAAAGTCTTGTGATCTTTTTGATCACAATTATCATTTTTGTTATATGTGTTCATTACATATTATATTATCATATATTAACGAAAGAATGAGAGATTTACAAACCAATATTGGAAAATATTTCATGATAGATCGTTTGTTAATGTAAATCTATCGTGTAACAACTTGATATAAACAATACAGTGAAATTTTTTTAAATCAGTTTTAAAACAAAATTCAGCTCTCCCTTCTTGTGGTTTAACCTATTTTCCAGACACACAAACACTTTGCTCTATACTTTTTGTTTGATAAGGTTTTTGTTTGAATAGATGATAACTTTGTTTAAGAGACAATAAACCTTAGGCATTAATGTCACACCTCGGAGACATATAAATGCTTTTCTGTGTAGGAAATTTTCATCTCTTTGTTTATCTCGCTTTGAAGTGTCAACCTTAAGATCCCTTGAAGAACTTGATTAAAGTTGCTCCACACAAAAATCTTTTTCTAAGAAAGGTGGAATGACAAGTGTTATGGAATCAACCAACTATATATGTCATGTTGGAAATATTTTATTATAATTTAAAAAATAAATAATTAAAATAAAAATTCTACTGTTACTGAAGTTTTCATGAACTTTATATAGGACAAAACTTTATATTCTATTTGTCATATCCTCAAATATGTTTCTTACAAAGGTTGTAAACTTCTTATGAGTCATGAAAGAAAAAAAACACATTTAAAATATTTCAAAGTGTGAGGGTGTCTTGTAAATGTTAATATACCTCTTAATGAGAATAAAAAAAAAACTTTGGTTATTTATTCTAATAAATTTCTAGAGATGTTTCCTTTAAATGATAAATTGACTAAATTGTCTGAGATACCTCTAGTACTGTTTTTGCCATATAGTGATAATATTATTTGTGTTTCTTCTAGTTATGACCATATGTCCAATTTCTTGAGATTATTGAATGATATATTAATGTAATTGAATATTGATTCTGGTTATACAAAACCACCTACTAGTTATAGTTATGTTTTAACTTTGGGTGGAGGAACAATATCATGAAAATCTGCTAAACAAAATGATATACCATGGGAGCAAAGTTTCTTGTTGTAAATAATACTAGTGTTGCTCATATAGATATTTATTATCTATATGATTTATGATTATTAAATAAACATATACCTCCTATTACATTGCATTTTGACACTCAAGTTGCTATATATATAAAACTTATAGCAAAATTTTTGTTGAAAAAAAATCAATAAGAAAGTGAGACATAAATTTATTAGAAAGTTATCACTCATATATTAATTTTCTTGACTTTGTCAGGTCAGAAAAAGTTGTTGATTCGCTCACCAAAGGATTAATGCATCAATGAGTATTTGAGTCGTCGAAGAGAATGAGACTAAAGCCCATAAATTAGTTGCAACAATAGACACCCATCTCTACATGAATGACGATCTCATGGAATGAAGTTCAATGGTAACAACGAAGTTGTTGTTAACTAAAGTACACCAAATAATTTGATTAAATCCTATGTCTCATTTCTATGGCGAGGTGTACTATAAATTGTGACAATAATTAGATTTAGGTATATGTAATATTATGCTTGTATATTATTTTTTAAAATACCTCTGAATAAACTCAATGAATATTATTGTAGGGGTGTGAGTCACAAACCACCCTTTGAGGGTTTACCTAGTGAGTTTGATGGTGGGGCCGCCATTGTGAGAAATTGGCAAGTCTCTAAGTGACACTCACGAAACAAAATACATGCATAAGGCCGTAACGTGCACCCACTAATTAGAACCTATAATGAACATCAGTATTGTATGTGTTACTTACTAAAACCCGATCATAGGGGATGTAGTTCAAGACAATCAAGTCTCTACATTTTCTCGGGTGGAAGTTTATAAGCACTATGTGTAAGGCTCAAACCTAAAAGGTTCCTTACTCTGAACTACAATATTTTGTTTTAAAAAATAATATATTTTGTTTTATTTTATTTTTTAAATTATGTGAGAGATTGTTGGAAATATTTTATTATAATTTAAAAAATAAATAATTAAAATAAAAATTCTACTATTACTGAAGTTTTCATGAACTTTAAATCTTATGAGTTAATGAGATTTATGGTTAACGACTATATTTTTTATTACAATTTACTCTGTCTTTTCTACCTATAAATACCACCTAGGTTCATGGGAAAAGACACAACAAAGCAACCAAAAATATTAGAGTTTTCTCCGAAGTGTTCTTTTTTTCCTCTCTATATTATCTTTAAGACATTGATGTTCATAAGGTTTGGAGATCCTTCGTTGCACTCGATCGATCTGACAAGTTGTTGTATCTTGAGAGAGAAATGCATATGATTTGAAACACATGATTGTGTATTTGTATTGCCCTGTGCAGTGGGGGCGTTTTCTTTCTAAGGATAGTGCCATGCATGCCTCAACCCAGGCTTTTTCTATGCTTTCCTCATTTATTTATTTTTTATCTCTTATTGTTATTATAATTGTTAGGTCTCTGATTAATATTCGTTGATTTATATATATGTCTTGGTATTATTATTGGTTTAATAATTATTATTATATTATTTTATATTTTTATTATTAATAGTATTATTTGAGTAATCATTTTTCTATCATGTCAAATCCTAAAGAGGAAAGAAGCTACCGACCGTATAACTCATGTTGTAAAGAAGCACACATGCATAAAATGCTTCATGGAGAGCATTTAATGCGTCTGCGTGGTGCTTGGATGTGGACAAATGATAGACGAAGAAGATGAAAGACATGTAAACCTCAAGGACCTTTTTCTTCTCAACTTTATACAAAGAAGTTCTTATGAAGAAAAAACATTGGCAATGCTTATGAAACAATTCTTAATGCTTTCAAACAATCCTCAACCTATGCTTTTGTAATTAGGAGCAATGTTTGTATTCATAGGAAACTAGAAAGTTATACTCATCCCAAAATATTTAATAAAAATATAAATTTTAATAAAAATATCAACTTAAAATTATACAAAAACTAAATTTTGTCCCATTTTAAGAGGGACTAGGAGGGACATCATTGCTTTATTTTAACAAAAAAATGGGACTAAATTGAATAAAAAAAATATGGGACTAAATTGAGACTTTGTCACGTGGCACTACCATGTCATACGATGTCACAAACCACAAATATACATAAGGATGGTAACAGGTCGAGTTGGCAGATAAAGCCTACCCACTACCTGACCCATAACAAAAGAATTCACTCATTACTCGCCATGTTAATCACCTGCTACTCACTGGTTACTAGTTTAAAAAATACCCATGAAATTTTTAAAATTCGTGGGTACCCGTGGATACTCGCGAAACTTAACAAAATATAAATTAGAATTTAATTTTAATTACATTTAATTTAATAAATTATAAATTATAAATGAAACTTTAATTTCATTTTTTTTTCTAGGTATCAAATATCCATGGGTATGGATAATATGCTATTCGCCTTCACCGGTTTATAAGTAGATATTAAAATACCTGTTACCCGCAAATAATAAATATTCGTAAGTACCAAATATCTGTTGTGGATACCTGTGGACACGAATATTTTTGTCATCCCTAATTTGTAAACTACTAACAAAAAATGAACTAATTGCATCAATTTTTTACAAATTGAGATTAAAATGAGACTAAAAAACTCGAGAACCAATTTAATATTTTTTAAACGGAAACTAAGATTAAAAGAGTAATTAAATCTTAATTAACATCGTTAATTCTCATTGCACCATTCGTTTGTAATTAATTATTCTAAAAATCGATTTATCTTTAACCATAACATTATAAGTAAACGATAAGATGAAGACTAATTTGTTTAAAGTCATTTTTTGAGTTATAAAATTCCTGGCAAATTTTTTTATCCGCCAGTATTGTATGCGTGTTAAAAGATGTTAGTTAGATTTGAATGAATTTGATTTACAAAATACCAACTAAAGGTTGACCAATTATGCAATATGTTGCAGAAACATCCAAAATTGATTTTGGATTGGATCTCAAATCCCTAGGATGACTGAGGTGTGGAAAAAGGGTAAATAAAAAGAGTGGGCAATGGAAATAGGAAAAAAAGGGGTGTGAGTAGTTTTTTTCTTTCTATCTATGGACCTTGACTTTTTCCTTAGGTATCTTGTTGGCAGCCTTAACAAACAACCCTCTTGATTCTTTTAAATACTTCCATTATTAATAATCTATTTATATTAGAATCGACAATTTTATTCTAAAAAAATTATCATATTTTTAACATTAATTATCAAATAATATATTCTATAGTATTATACTGTTATTTTATTGTTATACCTGAACAATTACTTTTATTCTATTAATATAATATCACACACTCATACTATTATTATTATGTAATAATTTATGTCTATATATAAAAATATAAACATTTTTTTATATATTTACTTTTTCTATTTTATCCCTAATAATATAACTTTTAATTGATTTGTTAAGGGAAATTTTTATTGTTAAAATTGTCCTCATTTCAGTTTAACCTTCTTTTTTATCTATTTATTCAATTGATTTCATTTTCATTATCTTATTTTTCAATTTCAACCCTTTTATGTATTTGTTATTTTTTTTCCATTGCATTATTTATTCCTTTTGTAGATATTTTTTTTCTTCTTCTTTCTTTTTTAAATTCCATTGTTCACTCGAAAACATGAAAAAAAATATTCATAAGAGAGAAAACGTCAAAACGTCAAAACTGCAGAATTTAGGAACAATTTAAAAACCATACATCTTTACATTAAATGACACTGAAATGCATGCCAAATAATACAATGTCATCATCACCTCTGTGACTCATGCACCAAAGATTAACCCAATCAAACAATGTTTCTACCAAACATGAATTTTAGAAATAAAAATCATTAAGCGACATTCAATTCCTTAAAAGAGAGGAAGAAAATTGAAAACCTGAAAGTGGCAAGGGATTCAACAACATGGATGACAGTTACAATTAAAACTATGATATTTAGCTTCAATTTCGAATATTTAATTATATTAAATACTTGTTTTTTACTTATATTAAATTTGTTCGACAACAATAAAACTTCATTTCGTAATATGTATTAGTAATTTACTATTTTTTCTATCACATACATCGTTATTTGGCCTTCCAACGATGAAGAATTAATTGATGTACAACTATGCATATGTAATTTAATGATACTCTCTCTCTCTCTCTCTCTCTCTCTATATATATATATATATATATATATATATATATATATATTTATTGTTTATAGTTAAATTATAATATCACTTGATATAATATTATAAATATTTAAAAAATGTATCATACATGCGTTACAGCTCGTGCATATATTAATGTTAGTAATAATAACACTATACAATAATATTTTAATATTTATACTCACGAAATGAATAATAATTTAACAACCTATTTTGTTGTCCATGCTTATTATCCACTTATGTAATATTTGTTCTATTCGCATGATTTTTTTTTCTTGATTTGAATAATTTCATTTTGTCAATTTTCACTCGCCATTTTATTGTTATCCAGTTTTTCATGTGGATATATTTTTTCCCTCTCAAACACTTTCAAAGCTTACTTATTCTCTTACTTACCCAGAATATTAATTTTGTAGGAATATATGAATTTTTTACATTATTGAAGCTTCTAGATATTTGGTCCTAGTTTGGACTGTATTCATTTTCGGTTGGGTTCAGAAAAATCCTTTTATAAATTGGGAATGATTCAATATATATTGGGAATGCTTCGGTAAATCCCCCCAAAGAACCTCTAAAAAAATAACACCGGCATAGATTCGGATAACCTCTTGCAACACCATATGTGTTGCGTTTAATGAACCCAAAGTTACTTTTCTTTATTTTTTTTTCTTTTGAACATAGAGAGATTCATGGGCTTTATCATAACCACTATCAATACTACAGATTTTAAGAATTTGGCCAAGAGTTAAACATAGTACCTATGGTTATAGTTCCAGATAAGGTGATGTCAACTTTAACTCATGTTAGAAGAACATGAGAAATAAGCAGCATTTCAAAATTTGTGACTATTACGAAACATCTGAATGCCCCAAAAAAATATGGATGGTAGATGCCAAAACAACATGTTGCAGTTGTTTGTTATAACTATTTTTTATCAATCTTAAAATAAAATCAATGTTGTCCAAATAATTTCTGGATGATTTGTAGCTTAAGGGGTGATAATGGTATGGATCAACTACAAAATGTTAGAGAAAAATAAGATTGTGGAAACGTTTCTCATTGTGATTCATATTCTTATCTCACAAATAATCCATGAAAAACAATACCATTTTGCAAAAAGAACATAAAAATGAGTTAACACTTTAACAAAAAAGAAGAAGTTACCTTTATAATGAATCATAAAAAATAAGTGTAAAAAATTCGTTACTTGAAAAAACTTATCAAGATGATAGCCAAGACAAGGACATATAATGTTAAAAGAGTAGAAAATAAATCCAAGATAAAAAAAAGAGAAGGAATGTAGTGAAGTAAAGATGAGATGTGTGATTTTGTATATAATAATGTGGTTTTGGAAAAAGGAGTTGATCTTGGAGGAGAAGGAGTCCGTATGTTTATACGAAGGGCTATGGGACACCAACTCAACTAAAACCAACCAATCTGTATTTGTAGAAATTTCGGAGCACGTGGAGTAATTTGTGGATGTTTAAAACAATTTCTATGTTTTGAGCCTAACACAACACAATTAAATTGAAAAATCCCTGAATTGCGGAGAAAGAGATTTTGCAGTATTCATTATTTTATAACAATCTTTCACATATTGCAAAACCATCATATAGAGATAAAAAGAATATATGAAGAAAATCTCGGGTCTCATAGAAAATGGAATGCATCAAAGTTGGTATAATAAACTATATGAAAAGTCCTACAGTGAGAAACTTAATACACTGTGTAGTTGGTATAACAAGCTACATGAACTAAAAACACTTGATGCGTATAGTGGTTTGTTAATAGCAATACACTCCCAATATTCTTGTTGTTATCGTTGTGTTGCGCTTACTAGGCCATGCACGTGCTTGATATTCATAAGTGCTCTAGAGATCATGCCAAGATCTCATACAAGTATACCCACTTGACACTCATATAGGCGATTTCATCAAGCATATGCTAGAAATCATGCACCACCAATAAGAGATATGAAAATCATTAAAAACTTGTTTGTTTTCAAGTAAGCAAGTTCCATTCCCTCAGATGTTTCTAAAATCATATTTTTTCCAAGGGGTTTAGGCAAATGATCTACTAGATTTTGTTTTGACTTCACATAGTCAATGAAAATAGTTCCACTATTTAATACCCGCTTCACCAAATATGTCTCAATTGTATATGTTTGTTCTTTCCATTGTAGTTTTTGTTTTTAACTATAGCTATTGTCGATTGAAAATCATAAGTATTGACACATATGAGGTTAGTTTCGTTCCTAGAGGAATGTTTGCCAAGAAGTTTTTCAACCACTTAACTTCATTACCAGCCCTTTCGAGAGCAACAAAACTCAAATTCCATTGTTGATCTTGCAATAATTGTTTGCTTAACTGATCTCCATGTAATCGCACCACCCCCAAGTGTGAATACTTAACCACCAGTGAATTTGTCTCATTTGAATTATAGTTCTAATTAGCATCATTGAGTACAACGATAAATGTATTATATTCAATGGCATAATCCATTGAACCTCTTAGGTATATCATAAGTCTCAACTACATCCAAATGTTCCTGATTAGGACATTGAGTGTACCTACTGCATAACAATATCAAGTCTAGAAAAGCTAAATAAATGCAGTAAGCTCCCAATTATCTTGGCATACTAAGGTTGAAGAATTGATTATCCTTTATTTTTCTTTAATTTAAGGTTAGCATCATAAGAGGTACTCACTGGTTTGAAGTCATAATATCTAAACTTCCTAAGAAGTTTCTCAGTGTATTATTCTTGGGATAATAATATACTATCTCCCTTCATTGTGATTACAACTCCTATAATCACATTGGCTTCACTTATGTCTTTCATTTGAAACTTAGATACTAGAAACAATTTAGTTCTAAAAACTATCCCATTGCAAGTACCAAACATTAACATGACATTCATATATAAAGACATATTTACCATTTTCATATTTTAGTGCACATACATTTATCAATAACATCATTAAGTGAAAAGCCATCACAAAGTATTTTTTTTTTCATTTTAAAATTGGGGTTAGATAGGTTAACATTACCTTAGGCATCCTCACACTCTTCTTGTTATTAACCACCAACCTAGTCGTGCTTATCTTTTGAGAGATAGGCAAGGAAAGAACAAACACCTTTGTGGCAGTCAAGTACGTCCACTACATCCTCCACCATGACAATTCCATCCTCCATCAGAATCGTTAAATCGAACATGAAGATCTCAAATATGGAGTGAATCCCGATCATGATCGTAAAAAAAATAAACTCGTATACAATGTCGTTTACCCCCTTCCTCTCCATAACCTCCATCGTCAATCAGACAACCACAATCATCAAAACCACGAATGCTAGACACGAGGGGAGAACCCACACTGATACTAGAGGGCTCTTCTAAGACTCACTTTTATCGTCTGCCAAAGCCAGCACAAGCTCCAGTCTAAGAGACTTTGTCATTGAACTTCAATACCACCATAACTATCTCCCCCATATGCGTCGTGATGAGCTTAAACTCGATTAAGACGTGCACTAAGATCAGGAATGTGGGAATGGAAAGTGTAACACCCATGAAGACGATGAATTACGTGAACTCAGGCTTATCTAAGCTATTAGAATTGTTGCACAACGAATTACATTGGACAAAAACAAAGAGGGGGTGAATTGGTTTCTTAATAAAAATTAGTTGAAATACCGTTTTGGTCCAATTTGTTCAATTTGGTCCCTGTTTTGCTAAATTATGTTCAATTTCGACCTTTTCGTAAATGCCATTTAAATTGATAACTGACACTGTTCACATATGTGGAATATTTTAATTATGATTGTTTGTGTTTTTGTTCAAATAAGTCCCTATTTTAGTTAAATTTGTTCAATTTATTCCCCACCCTCACTTCATTACCCTCAACTTCCACTTTATCATGACCCTCACCATCCACTCATCACCCTCACCCTCCATTTCATTACCCTTCACCACTACTATCACCACCACCACCACCATTGTAGCCGCCACCACCTCCACCAAACTAAAACCACCATACCACTCTACAACCATAACCACCACCATACTAAAATCATTGTCACCACCAAAAATCTAAACCACAACCACTGCCACCACCACATTAAAACAACAACCACAACCACTAACAACACATTAAAACAACTACCACCCCCTTCAACCACCACCATCACATTAAAATTACCACCACCACTACCATGCCCACCATCACACTAAAATCACATTTACCACACTAAAACCACTATCACCACCAAACTAAACCCACCACCACATTAAAACAACAACCACCCTACAATGACCCCTTACAATCATCACCACCATCGCACTAAAATCACTACCACCACTAGCACCTCCACCATCCCCTACAATCACATTCTCCTTTTATCAAATTCCCTTTTAAAATCAAAGTTACCATAAAATCTTTTCCTTTATAATAACAGTTAATTAATTAATTAAAGAGAGTATGGAAAAAAAAAATTTGCACAAAATATTTTATATTGGTTCAAATAAAAAGATCCTATGTCTAGTTGTTAATCACTCTTAAAAGAGAGATTAACCAAAACTAAATATTACAATCATAGTAACAACAATTTAGGATAGAAATCACCTCCTTTGAAGCCATAAGAGATTAAAGACACATAGAGGATGAACTAACTTACATAACAACAATAGCAGCACCTAATCACCTAAGAACACTTTGAAATTTAATCATTCTACCCACACTAGGTTTTCAAAGCTTTTTTACAAAGAGTTTTTCAGTACTCAACGTGTCTAACTTTTGTATCTTTAAAAGAGGTTTCGTCCTTTTATTTGTAAAAACTATTTTCAAAAATTAGGGTTAGAATATGAAAAGTCAAATTACAACCGTCGCTAATAATCGATTATTGTAAACAACAACCGATTATTCCAATAACTTTTCTCTACAATAGTCGATTATCATAAGTGATAATAGATTATCACAATGTCGTTTGAAAATTTTGTTTTCCCTTATGTGTTTCAATGTTGTTGCTCTATGACTCTCAAGACTCATCCTAAAGCATTTTAACTACTATTACGAGGTTTTACAAATATATTACAAAGGCAAAATATTATTATCAAAATTACAAGTCTTCCAAAAAATTATTGGTTTCTCTTTAAACCTTTGGACTTGGTATCATTATCAAAACAATATCAACTTCTTTTCTCAACATGCGCCTTCCATTGTTTTGCAAAGAACGATGACAACGCAGACGAAAGGAAGAGATTCCCACGACAACGAAGGCTTTTGCTGCTTTGTGTTTGATGGGTTGTTGAAGGAAGAAAGGATAAATGAAGCTACACGCTTGGTTGATAAAATAAAGGCCGACGGATTTTTCAACTGTACACAATTGTCTCTTTTATTACATTCTAATACAACTATTTTCTTATCCTTTTCTAGGATAGAACAAATGATGGCTTTTTGCAAGTCCCAAAGATTCCATTTGCCAAGTGTCTATGCATAATCGAACCTTCTTAATTTTTGGACAATACCATTTATTTTCCAAAGGTTTGCAAACAAAGAAGAAATATCGAAAAAATGAAACTTTAGATAACAAAGAATGAAGATTTCATGAGCTTGGTGTCTATATTCTCATGGGTAAATCCTTAAGATTGGTATAAAATATGACGAGATCACAAACAATATGGGTTTCTTGAGGCGTGTACGATCACTGCCTTTAAGGATTTATCCACAGTATATTATGCAAATACTCAGGATACAACAAAAACTTTTCAGATATTTTCAAGGATCTCATAAGTAGTAAGACCATATCTTTTAAGAGAGTAGAAAATAAACCCACGATAGAAAAAGAGAAGGAGTATTTAAAGTAAAGATGGAATGTGTGACTTTGTATGTAGTTTTTGGGTTTTGGAAAAGCGAGTTCATCTTGGAGAAGGAACCATATGTTTTTATGGAGGAGTATGGGTCAACAATTCAAAACTAAAACCAATCAATTTGTATTTGGATGTTTAAAACAACTTTTGTGTTTGTAACCCAACACAATGTAGTCAAATTGAAAAATCCGACGGAGAAAGAGATTTTGCTATGCTCATTATTTTTATAACAGATATATAATTCATACACCTTTCAAAGTGAACCACAATATCACAATATATAAGAATGCCATTTAATTTTCATAAGTAACTTTACAAGAGAAGTTGACTCTCTATCATATAGAGCATGCGACGATTTTGAAATGAGAAAAAACATATCAAGTGTTTAGAAATATTAAAAAAACTCAAAAACAAAGACTACTTAAATTAAGATTAACTCAGTTAATTTTATATTTAATACTTTAGTTATTTCTCCAATAACTAGTATGATTGAGCTCCGCATACACTAACAAATTTATGACTATGATTTATATTTTAATAGTTATAACCATTCTTCATTGGTAAAAATAAAATCTCATGAATTTTTCTCACAAACACACACATAGACAGAAACAGAAAGAAACATCATTGTACCTGCATAAGATGAAGATGAAATTTTTTTATGTGTAAGGGGGATGAAGGATGTTTCATAGAGGACAGTGGTGGTTTCGTTTTGTTGTCGCAATGCAAACTTGACATATATATTGAAACTACTAAATCCAACCATTAAATGTACTTGTTGCCCTTGTGTGCACACCCATGTGACCTAGCAAGAGGAGGTGCTCATGTGACAAAGTGCCCTAGAGAGAATGCCTACCTATGTGTGTGGTACTAAATTGACCAAATTAGGTTCTTAATGAGATAGATAGAAAAGGACACTAACATGCAATTATCCAATAATAGAGATAGATATAGAAAAACAAGTGTACATTGTACAATTTGTAGTACAAATGACGCATCCTAAAATTTATTGTTGAAGAAATTATTTTTATCAACAGTTAATAGAAATGACACATCCTAAAAATCAACAATTTTTAGTAAGTGACGATTTTAAATCAAACTTTGAGTATTATGATATATAATAAACAATAAACATTTCAAGTAACCATTAAGTTTTTGTATAATGAGTAACCGTGTAAGGTGAAAGTAAGGGTTTAAAGGTTTAACAATAAAGTTGTGTATAAGAAAGTAGTTGAGTTTTTTTAGAACAGTTGACGTGTAGAGTGATTCAATACTAGTGGATATAAAAAAAATGGTAAAAGGTATCAAAATATAGCCCAAAATGTTAGAGGATAGAACCAAACAAACTAAAGGTAGTCCAATAAATAAGTATATAAAAAATCCCATACAACATTTTTATACTTGTATGCATTTTTAATTCCTTAAAATATTAAAAAATATTTAAAATAAGATTCAATATTTTTTTTTAAAATAACAAAATTACACATGATAATCACCAATTTCACCACTAGACCTTCATAAACTTATAATAAAAATACTATTTATGTTAATTATAAAATAATTTAGGAAAAGATTCTCACAAGTATGTTTGAAAAATAATACTAAATCAAAATATAACATTTTACATATCATTATATTTTATGGCAATGATACTCAAAAAGTATTTAACAACAACTTGTTTTCAAATTGTTGAAGTGTAGAAAAAGAAATTATGTTATGATATAGTTGTGATTACCCTCACTAAAAGGGAATTTGGTTAGATCTCCAATACCATATAAACTTTAACTTGTCTAATTTTATTGAACTAATGCTTGATTTTGATTTTGATGAATAGCAATGAAATACATACAGTCATATCTTCTAATTAGTAAACCACTTTATCCTTCTTTCTCTTTCCTCTAATTACTAAGTCACCTTAAAACTCCTGCGTTAAAATCATTTAATGTTATTTTAACAAATACGTTTTATAAACTTTGACTCTTATCCTAAATATATAACTGAAAATGTGATCAACTATCTAGAAACAACTTAAATTTTTTTAAAAGTAGTATGCCCCAAACATTTTAGATGTTATTAATGTTATCCAAACTAGATTGTCTTCCCTGACTATTACATAAAAGGTAGATCCTCTAGTAACTCAAACCTATTTTTCTTCTCTCTCTAGCTCTTTCTCTCTCTATATATATACATGATGGAGATTAAGAGTATTAATATTAACTTTTTTCAGCCGCCTAGAGCTATATATGTATTATTCGTACTATCATCAGCTTTGGTTTTGGTTAGGTTAGGTAAAGGACAAGCGGTTGTGTCCTCATTTCTTTTCTAATCTCTCATCCTTTTCTGTTAGGCCTCTATCTTCAAACAGAAATATAAATCATTCAACTAACTTCCTTCCAAATACTCCAAACAACACCTACTTTAGACCCTATTAGATATCATCATTAATATATAATTCATGCATCACCATCTTCTTCTTTTTCTACATTTTATATTCTTCTTTTCTTTATCTCTTCCTATACATAAATTGCGTGTAAAATTAATTTAAGAGTTAAGTAAAAAGTTAAAAGTTAAATAAACGTAACACTTGCAAGTTTCCTTCCAAATGACGAGGTTGCTTTACATGGTATAACGACATAAAAGAAATCAATGCAAAGTCCCATCACCATCATTTGTATTGCTTCATTTTGCATGAGATTGTTGTGGTAATAATAAAAGTTCATTCCGAAAGCTACCCATTTTTCAACGGACAAGTTAAATCAACAATTTTAAGCTTTTGCTCCGATATCATGTCATCGAGTTTGTTACCATATCATGTCATTAAGTTTTTGTTACCACTCGTAATAACTGGTATATATAATCAGAGTTCAGGTCTCACATTATTATTCTAAAGCTACAAAAACAAGATCATGCATGAAGGAATAATAAAAAAAAAAAAAAGAATTTTGATCCTTTTCGTAAGAAGAGAGTGAGAATGAGGAAGACAAAGAAGGACATGCACTCTTATCTATCCCCGACAAAGCATAGACACATTTTAAGGCCAACCATCTATCTATACCTAATTAGGGGGCTCACATGCATGATTAAACCTTATTCTTTTGCACACTTGAGGATCCCCTATAACACCTTTAGTTGTTTTTTCACCTTACAATATTTAAATTCCTATATATCCAAATTGGGCATTTTTTTATATATACCAAAACATTCATGGCCCTCTAAAAGTATCCTCCATGAATCCCTAACTCAAAAACAAACAATATTAGCCACCACACATTCAGTGCTTTCCATTGGCCTTCATTCATTTTTCTATTCACAAGTTTTGGCCATAGCTATTTCATCCACCTATAATAATAATGGCACGCACCTGGAAACTTGATGCAACAAATCAATGCCTTTTGCCTTTTGAGATAATTCCCATTTTTTAATAGGGTCCAGATAATTTTTTTTTTCTCAATAAGTCAAAAAGAAAAAAAATGGTAATATATTAAGAATGTTTTCATATTGACATGACAATCTAGATTCTCATTATGCCAATTATTGACAAATTCCATTTTTTATTTTCATAACAATAAAATTTCGTGCATAGCATATATATTAGTACTTGCCATAATTAGGAACAATAAAATAACCATTCCAGAACTCCATGGAAAAACTGATATAGCTAATATTTACACTCATATCAAAGACAACATGCCTTCATGTTCTTCGTTCATCACAAACAATAATAAAGAACTGAAGAGCCCATACATATCACAAGGCAAAAGATACAGTAAGTGCAGTTGCCACCACTTCCAACTATTAAAGCTACTAGGATTGTTTTATTTTTATTTTATTTTATTTGTTTTTGCCTTTATTGAAACAATTCCCTTGTGGTCTGTGAGAAATTCCACTGACTGTCCAAAAGAGAGGTGGTCATCACCTCCACAACAACACTAATCACCTTTAATCAACTTTAATTAATTTACCAATATATATCAAAAGAAATATTTGCAAGGCATATCCTTAGCATGATTGAAAACAAGTGGGCCTTATGGAATTATATAATATGTCAAACACTAAATGATTGGCACAAAGATAATTTATTTTCATCACGTAAACACTAACCTGTTTTCTTGCCTTCAAGGCATGACAGGGAGAAATATACACACACTTCACCAGAATCTATAATTTTACTCAAACTATGATCATAAGCCTTATAAATGCACTGTTATTGATGAAGAAGAAACAGGGGGATTTGAGTTGAGTTGAGTTGAGAAGTCATCTAAACACTTTTTCTCTCCTTTTGCCGTGTCTCTCAGTGCTCAATAAACTTTTAGTTGTCGCACTCGGGAGTGGGAAAGGAAGCATAAAAAGAATATATAGAACATTAATTAAAGATTCTTAAAAGATAATTGAACTGGTCAAGTACTAGGTAATTGAACAATTGAAACAAGTACTTCAATGATATATAATGTGTGAACCAGTTAGCCATATTTCTACTATTTAAACTATGCAGAAACACTTTACTACTTCACTGGAAGTTATACTGCTGAATCTATATGTATGAAAAGATTGATCAAGTTTGACTGTATAATAAATAGCATGGTTGTATTTGTCTCATCAAAATTGAACAGCTCACTGACAACAATACAATAGCGGGAGGATTCAATTTGCAGACCAAAACCCATATTGAATATATGAAAAACCATAGGGTTATGGTAATAATGTAAAATATCAGTAAAAGCAATATCTTTGTTCCAAATCTCATTTCCTAAATCATCGATTGAACAATTGAGTAATCTCTCATCATTTCGTGTTAATTATGTGGGATTCATGATCTAACGTATAGGAAAGAATGACAGAAGAGGAAGAAGAGAAATAATGGGAGGTGGGTTGGGGAAAAAGATATAGAAAGCTTGGATATATAACATTCCAAAACACAAACCCTGAAGCTTATAATTTTCTTTTACAAGAATAATTCTCTGTTGGTAATCAAATCATCCACGCTTACAAGAACACAATGAAAGAACTATGGAAAGAAAGAAAGAAAGAAAGAGAGAAAGAAAGAAAAATTCAATCAGTTAAGTAATTTGATACACAAACCCTTCACTCTATGTTGTTCCTTGCTTTAGCGAGCAGAATTAGGAGGAGAGTACTCACATACTACCTCAGTTTGCACTTCCCTTCTGTGAAAGTTCCTGTGGCAGCCACAAGCAGCGCATGTAAGAGCGCCACCACCTCCATCCCCTGTACTAGCCATGAACTCTCTGCAACCATCCACAGCATACCCTCCGATATTCGCTGCATGATTCTTCTGGCACTCTCCATATCTTACATTTCTGGTCACCGAAGACGAAGTGTTGGCCACATCTCTTTTCAGCACAACCTGTCTCTTCTTCATGCTCAATCCCAAAAACCCTAATCAGCTCGAGATCTCTATGTTTGACTTTTTTTTTTTTTCCTGTCTGCGTTTGCTTTGGGTGTTCCAATCAGTTTATGGTTTCACCCAAGCAAATCGAAATGCTGGATGATGATTACACCAGAGATAGGTCTAGGTCTATTTATAAGTCAGTGGTTGCTGGTGGTGGTGACTAACCCTAACCCTAGTGTGTAAAATTGTGAGTGGCTTATTTGGGTAAAGCACTAGGAACAAAAGATGGAAATAAAGGTGATGATGGTTCTTGAGGTATTGAGCAGCCTTATTTTACCAACTTTTTGGTGCTCATGTATTTCAACTGAGGACTACACAAAGACACGCACATGGGAACACTTGGTCCCTAAAGTATCAAGACAGGGACTTACAACATCCATTCTGAAATTACATGTATTATATTTTTACCTCTGACATGAAAAACACACAAGAAAGGAAGATGAGATGACGAAAGAATATAATACACATGTTATTTTTTTATTCGAGAACAACATCACCAGCATGTACACAACTTTATCCAAGTTTTGTCTAAAGTATTATTGTTCTCTATGCCAATAAAGGCACAACACGTCACCCGAGAGGAAATGGTGGGGTTCTTAGTTGGTTATGATGGTAGAGAAAGGTAGAAGTATGTTTACACAATGATCATCCGTTGCTTTTAGAAGTATAAGTGAAGAAAAGTCTCCATACCGCATTGTGGTGCCCCTCTGATTGAGAACCGGACAAAACTTAATATGGGAAGTAAAGGAGGGAATACTTGTCCTTACATTAACCATACAACCCTAGAATTGTCTTCCAGAATTGATAGCTCACCTGTCTCAAAACGATTACTGTTAAATCAACAAACAAATATAATTTTATTTTCTTATATCTTTTTTGAAAAAAAAGACAACCTTGACTACATATTTTACATGGGTAGTGCTTTTTTGACTACATATCAAAAATCAAATAAATAGACGTGGTGACAGTGCTTTTTTGGTCAAACTAATTGATTAAGCTGTTTAAGCAGAGTTACCAACCAAAGGGTAGATGCTAATTTTATATCTGCGGTGGGTCCGATTTGATACTTAAAAGGAAGGTTGCTGTGGCCCTGCTTGCAACTGTGACAACAACTCTTGTCTAATTACCTAAGATTCTAATAGGTATAAGACCATTCCCCACACTCATACATGAATGACCACCCTTTTCTTCTTTCCCTTGGATCAAATCAAGGACAATCATAACTTTACAAAATTTCAACATCATTGATATGCTCTTGAACTATCTGGCCATCATCAAAACTAGCCAAAACAAAAGGGCACTGTGTATGTCTACACACACCAGATTCCCTTCATTTTTTTTTTCTTCCTTGTTTTAAGTCATTGCGAGTAAAACTTGGGATTTCTCCTATTGGATAGTTGAAAAGTACGTGTCGTTCCCTGCGTAGACCCTCATATCAGTAGTTTACATTTACACCAAGCTTTTGCGAACATATATAGAAGGAAGAGAAGAAGAACAAAATAGACAGACAAAGAGAGTGGTGAAGTGAAACAATGCATTTTTTTTTCTCAAGCTTGATATTATTGGATGGGGAATTTGGTGGGGGAAGAAGAATAGAAATGCCATAGACAAGTTTGATTTTGAAAGGTCTGGATTCTTCACTTGGGTCATGAGTAATACATACACAAGAAGGCATGAGGAGCCTCCACCAACGCCATATCAAAGTGAAGAACTAGAAAGGGACAAGCACACATTGGGGCAATAACATGTGCACATTAGAGAAAGTGACAAGGGACAAAGACACATGTGCTTGTCAATCACAAGCGTGCTCGTAGTTTACGTTATAACAATCAATTAAAAATTCGTATTTCCCTAATCTCCACTTCCAAAAGCAACATCCTCATGAATCTCACTGTAATGTGGGAATCTGATATCTTATGTGATTAGGATATCATATAACATTCAATAATTGGACATACATGCAAGGTAATAAACATCATTAAATATTGGTCTAAATACGATTTTGGTTTCTCAAATCTGATTTAAATTTCATTAGTCCCTACAATGCTAGCTTGAAAAATGCTGAATATGTAAAAAAATCTAACAAAATTATATTAAAAAGACTACTAAATATGTCAAAAAAATCTAACGAAATTAGATTAAAAAGACAATATTTACTCATTTTTAAAGTTTAAAAATCAAAATGTATCGATATTTCAACAAATTTCAGACACGTAAAAATTTAGAGAATTTAATCTTTAAAATCATTTTGTAAATACTTCTAAGTTGAAAAACGTTTTTATAAAAATTATATTATAATATAATTATTTTTTTTTTATATATATATATATATATATATATATATATATATATATATATATATATATATACATATATATATATATATATATATATATATATTATGTCGCTTATATAAGTTTATTTATTTTAATTTTTCATTTCATAACAGTTATGTATGAGATCTTTAGATCGAATGATTACGAATATTAATATAGTCATACGATGAAGACCGAATTTATCTAAATTTGAACATAATCATTTATAATAATCGAATGTTATAATAATAGTATAATAAATATTAACGGTTGGTCCAAGAGCATGTTGTCACTTTAACATAGTGCTGCATATACATTCGTGTGTTTGAAAAGATTAATTTTATGGACTAACTGTGCAGGAGTACCCTACAAAAGAAAGCAAGTATATGAATAAACTCTTACATTAAAATGTTTGACCATAGATGTTACTTTAATCTAATGGTTCATTTTCCCCTAATTTAATGTGAAGTGATAACGTTAAAGCTAAACAAAATGATTTCATTGGCATCGAGAATCATGTCCAATCACCTTTAGTGGTCAATGATGCTTGGAATTAAACATGAATTTGAGTTTTATCTTCTTAATTTGTGTGCTTATATGTTTCGTTGAGTCAAAAAAGTATAATTCTATATATATAGTCTCTTAAATTAAAAAGAAAAATTATAGCTCGATGGTTTGTTCAATAGTTCAGTAATGTCCTAAAAATTGTCAAATTATGTTCAATAATTAAAACTAGAGATGATTTGTTTGGCTACATCCATGATTTGACCTACCAGATTTGAGGCTATAATAAAGTCATTAGATTAGTGGTATGTGAAAATAATTAGTTTATATTTATTTATTAGACTTACGTCTTTAGCCAACATAGTGTGAAGATCCATGCTTGTAGACTAGACTATGAGACTGTGTTGTCCTTGCTATTTTGTTTTACCTTCTTTTATTTTGTTTTATCTTTGAAGTTTCTAGTAGTAGCTATTTTGTTTATAACTCTAATATATATATATATATATATATATATTTGGTATTTTTGGTACTTTTATTATATGTATTTTCGTATTTTTCGGCTGAAAAAAAAAAACACATCTTCTAAGTATTTTGTACGCCATCCTTATAAAAAAAAAAAGTTTAGAATCATCTGACGACACATTTGACCTTCTTTTGTTTTTTATCAACGAAAGTAAATATATTGAATGAAGGTAATTGAGTTATCCAAGCCCATGAACCAAAAACAAAAAAGAAAAAGAAAACAAATTCACTGGTTCGACTTTATAAGAACAAAATCCCAACACAATTAATGCATACGTACGTAGTTCTTTACCATTATATTAGTGGTTAGATTCTTGTATGTTAGAATCATATAAATAATCAACCAGAGTTCTACCATAATCCAAAAAAAGTAGATTACATCATCAAAAACCTTAAGATGTTTTTCACACTTCGGTAAATATTGCACAACAAGGTTGTGTTTTGTTTTTCGTACTATTATGCATCGATATTTTAATTTGAATCACGTATCCGTGTTAGGTACATATTTGTATAAGACATTTAAAGATATTTTACAGATACTTATCAACGAAATATCTAATTTATAAAATAATAGTACTTTTATGATGACAATAATTTATAATTTTTTTATTTTGACGATGTTTAATATATAAGATTTTAATTTGGATTTAGATAATAAAAATCATATATTTGTCTTGCTTTTAAGGATTTATATGTTTTTAATATACATATATCACATATTCTATCTATCATTTTTAAAATAAATGTATCGATGAATCAAATACGTGTCGTATCTGATACATGGATCGTATCTATGCATCATAGGTGCAAAAGTCACTAGATTCCTACAAAACAGATGGTGGAAATACATGCATATACCAATACTAGATGCAATTTTCATATGTCCTTATGGTTTTATCATTTCAGTACGAAAAAAAAAATCCATACAACATTACCAACCCAACAAAGAGGAAAACACAAGGTATTCACACTAGATCAGTAAAGGGTTTTGGTCATGGTTATTTTGGTTATTTGTCTTCGGTCTTACAACAAAGGCATATTAGAGTGAGGTAAACAAGGATAGCCTTTCTGCCTTGATTCTCAACCGAAGCAGAAAGGTCTATATTCTGCTTAAGTTGTGAGAAAAATTGAGGCAAAATACCGTTTAAAATTAAACAAAAATTAACAACCAATGTTTTTTCACACTTTGGTCGTTAATTCGGTCACTAATCTGCAACTATTTTTGTTCGGTTGCTATTTCAGTCACAATTTGCGACCAATGTTTTTTGGTCGCTAATGTTAGTTGTTAAATTGTGTTTTTTTCATAAAGTTTTATGCCTTAGTTTTATCCATAATCGACGCAAAAAGATGATAAAAATTTTAAAATATATATTAAATCTGAAATGATATTAGACATCAGTTTTAACCACAACCTAGGCAAAATACCCCCTTTATGCTTTGGTTTGGGTATGAACCAAGGCAGAAAGTGGTAATTTTTTTTAATATAGTTTTTTTTTTCTAATACATCCTACACATTAAACCTGCAAACAAAATACGAAAAATAGAACATTATATTGTATAAACAAATACTTAACGTGCTTTTCATATCCTTCAAATAAATAAATGTACTAAATATTATTGTACATTTGTAAAATGTACTTTGAATAAGTTATCCTTAAATATTTAATGGACTTTTGAGGGATTGGTGCAGTAATGCCAAAATTTTGAACATAAGACAATAATTTTAGTTAGTATATAAACCAAAGAAAAAATAATAGATAAGTATTTGATGTAACAAAATTATTATTGTTTCCCAACTACTTGTGATACGAGCACGAACAATGGTTGACATCCATTGCATTACATAATAATCACACTCATATGAGTCGGTTTGTTTATTACACTACAAAGAGTGCACTAATTGAGGAAGAAAATAAATTGAACAATTATAACTATGGACCAAAATACCAAACTTGGAGAGCCAACCATCCAAGCATTTTTTGCCTTAGCAATTGATTTCCCTAACAACATATTATATCCAACAATTGAACTATGAAAAAGGTAATGTATCAATAAACACTTATACAAGAAAGACAGTTCACAAAATTGAGGTTTTTACCAATCAATTACTTATCTAAGATGGTTAAGGGGAGGCATGAGCAAGGAACAAAGCCACACAACATTGTTGTTCTTTATGGAAACCACAAGTACTTGTCAATGACACCTGAATTCAAAACAATCTCATTGTTATACCTTAACATGATGGATTATAATTACAAGTCAACAAACTGCACTTACCCAGCAACATAGGGGACAAAATATATTTCCTTCTCTCATCCAAAGCATTAGGTGACATATGTTGGAATGTCATAAAACTTATTGTCGTCATGATTGAGTTGGGGGATTTATGAACCCATATACATCATTCAACCCCATATTGTTACTAACACGAAACATTGATAATTAACATTATCATGTTTTATTTTTTGTTTATTTTTATCTTTTATTGTTATTTTATTATTATTTTTTCAAATATTTCAGGTTTTATTTAATAACTTTGGAAAAGATAAATATTTAGTTACATTTTGTAGATAAGTGGAAATCTCATATGTTTAAGAAGCTTATCAATAGAATCAGTGATGATTACTGAATATTAAAAAAATATATCAATAAAATTAGTTTTCCACCGAGTTGGTTACTTCAATAACAAATCAAAATATTTGAAGAATATATCAAAAATATGAAATCTCCAAGGGTTAAAAAATATATATTCAGGATATTCAATTACAAAATCGAGTACAAAACTGTCCAATTCAAAAAATCTATAAACAAGGGGCTTGGTATAGGTCAAAAAGAACAACCCTTTAGGCAGGAAAGAAACCCCTTTTGGGAAAAAACTCCCTTTGGAGAAAAAACCCCCTTTAGGGAAAAAAACGCCCTTTCGGAGAAAGAGAGAAAGAAGGTAAAGGCGCATTCTGATTGCTGGAGGCATTCATCTTCCTCATTCTTCTAGTATTCAAATAAATTGGTCACTAAATTAGTCTTTAATTAATTATTTAGAGACCAATCTAGAAACCAATTCCTTTGGTAACCAAAACCTAGGTAGCTAATGTTAGTGACCAATTTAGAGACCAATTCATAATAGAAACTATTTTAGTTACCAATTTAGAGGCCAATTATAATTTTTTGAAACTATTTTAGTTACCAATAATTTTTAGTTTATAAAATTAATATCTAAATTGGTCATTAAATTTGGTCGTTATTTAAGGTTTTTCTTGTAGTGACAGTGTAGAAAAATAATTTAAAAAGTTTCAATTTTTTAAATTAAATCAACTAAAGTAGAAAATATTTTATGCTTCGCTCCTTCGGGAACTAAAGCAAGATCTTCATCGTTCAAATTAAAAAAATGGAAATAGCAGGAATTTTGAAAATTTTAACATGAATTAGGCTTTCGTTGCTTTATAACTAATGTATAAAATTTGGTCTGCATCGGTTATTAACAAAATCGGGTATAAAAGTTTGATTAAATTTCAAAAATTTCATCGCATTTTGATATACCTCATTTCCACAAAAACCAAGGCATAATAATGACCAATTTTTTTTTAAAAAAAGAAGCCTAAAATACACTAGTGTCATAAGGACTTTCTGAACATATAATCTTATCTTATTTTGAGAGTATTTGAGACTAAAGTCACTATTTTAAATGTTTGTGGCTCATTGAAGGTAAAGTCGTCTAGTGGTGAGCTTTAGTTTGCTACTTTTATTAATGATTGTTTTGTGCAGATATTGGCTTATGCACTTCAAATAAAGGGTTAAGTACTTGGAAAGTTTACCAAATTTGATGCTTTGATTGAGAGTTAATTGGAAAAGAAGTTGAAATACATTCGTATTGATAATGGTGGTGAATATCGTGGACCCTTTGATATTTATTGCAAGCAACAACATATCAAACATGAAGACTTTAACAAAAACTCTTCAATTGAATGGTCTAGTAGAGAAGATCAACATGACTTTGGTTTAAAATGTTAGGTGTATGCTTTATGAAGCAAAGTTGCCAAAACATTTTTCGGGAGAGACATTGCTTGTAGTGGTGTTGAGTTCATGGAAGACCAAATCATTGAAAACATTAACAAGGTGGATAGTCTACACCTAAGAAAGATATTAATCTAATTAACGGTAATCTAATGCGGGTTCGTGTTCACAATTTGGATAATGTTGCGACTTATGCTCAAAATGGTAAGTAACATTCTGATGTTGATGATCAATTGGTTGGAGATGGAGTAAAGGTTTTTATTGATGATGGTAAAGAGGAACATGATATACTATATGATTATGATCTTGGTGATATGCTTGAATTTCCACAAACGCATGCTATGAGGTTTAATAGGCCAATAAAACCATTGAGATATCCTTCTAATGAGTATGTAACCTTAATTGATGGTGGAGAACTTGAGTGTTTTCAAAATGAAGAAAAACAACAGTGGTTGGATGCGATACAATATCACATGAAAATTTTGCATGATAATCACACCTGTGACATTGTAAAATTGTCTAAGGATAAAAGGGTTGTATAAAACAAGTGGATGTTGATGATCAATATATTGGAGATGGAGTACAAGTTTTGATTGTTGATGGTAAAGAGGAATGTGATGTACTACATGATTATGATATTGGTGATATACTTGAATTTCCACAAGCCCCTGCTATGAGGTTTAGTAGGCTGATAAAACCATTGAGATATCCTTCTAATGAGTATGTAAACTTAATTGATGGTGGAGAACTTGAGTGCTTCAAAGAAGCTTTGAAAATTGAAGAAAAACAACAGTGGTTGGATGCGATGCAATATCAGATGAAAACTTTGCATGATAATCACACTTATGACTTAGTAAAATTGTCTACGGATAAAAGGGTTGTTTAAAACAAGTGGATTTTTAGATGAAGTAAGAGACTAGTTCTACATCTCTAAGGTACAAAGTCAGATTATTTGTGAAAGACTTTAGATAATGGTGTTGATTTAAATGAGACTTTCCTACCTGTGGTGAAAATGTCATTTATCATAATTGTGTTAAGTTTAGTTGCTACCTTAATTTGGAGGTTGAGCAAATGGATGTGAAGATATTTTTTCTTCACAATAATTTGGAGAAAGAGACTTACATGAAATAACCTGAAGGTTTTTCCTTGTTGAAGGTGAGGAAGATTATGTGTATGCTGAGAAATGGTCTATATGATTTGAAGCAGACTCAAAGACTATGGCATAAGAAATTTAAGTCTATGTGTAATGAAGATTACAAAATGACTATTTTTTTTATCATTGTGTCTTTGTTAAAAAGTTCTTTGGTGATGACTTTATTATCTTGTTATTTTACATTGATGACATATTTATTGTTTGGAAAAGTATTTCCATATGACAGGTTAAACAAAGCATTGGGGCATACATTTGTAAAGAAAGACATGGAAGCTTATAAAAAGATTCTTAAAAAAAGTACCATGATAAAAGGGAAAAGAAGATTTGGCTATCAGAAGATACTAAGGTTTTACAAAAATTATGGATGAAATATGCTTAAGCCGCAAGCACTCCTCTTGCTACTCATTTTAAACTAAGTGTTAAACAGAGTCATTCAAATGAAGTTGAGAAGACATATGAGTAAAGTTCCTTATGCATATTCAATGATCCATCTTAGTAAAATGATGATTCTTACTCTGTTAATCGTTGGATCAAATTTATTTTAACAAAATTATTTATGGTACATACTTTAACATATTTTTAGTTGTGTTATTTTCCATTAAAATAGTTATTTAAAAACTACAAAATCACATAGTCACATTTGTAATTTTTTATAATGGATCGATAATGAAGAATATATGTAATTAAGAATATATGGTGTTTGTAGTTTTCTTAATTCTGAAGCATGAATATGTAGACAGTGTGTGGTATGCTTGGCTGTAAACCATTGGGTGCTTAAGAGCAGTACAGATGGAAGTGTGAGGTTGTTTTCCTCTTTGAAAGATTTTGAGTAGGGGTCACTACTCCCTCAGTGTTCTCCATCACATCATATGCTACATCAAACCTTCTTCTCTTGATCTACAACTAGTTTTCATAAAGTTGGGTTAAGGTTTGAGAAAGTAAAATTATTTGGAAATTGAAGGGATGGCATAAAAATGAGTGAATGATGAGATGAAAATAAGAACACACCTGGCATTGGCTTCAGGTAGTGGCAGTAGCATCTGAGGGGCTCCATCTGTCACACTTTTATTGTTACAAGCTTATTGTTATTGGATGTGATCTTCGACTAAACCATGTACCACACTATTTCTAGGATAATATCTCATAATCATTGCTACCTATTGCAAACTTCCTTTTGCTCTTTTTTATTTCAAATAAATATATTATTCTACTTAATAAATACGTTTTTCTTATCATAGGGGAGCTGCTTTGCACTTATATTTTCGATGCAAAAATATGATTTTATGAGAACTTACTAGAATGTTTATAACTGAAATGAATACGCGTACCTTTCATCACACTGCATGAACTGAACTTTGAATTACGAAAAAAGTTTTAAAACTCATTTTGATGACCATAACGAGTGAACTCATAATTAGCTAATTCTAGAAATATTACTTACTTTCTCATATATGAAAAAAATTTCTCATTATTTGTGTTAAGACGTTATAAAACTAAGGGTCTGTTCAAGTTAGTTAAAATTGAAATTATGATTAAAATCATGATTTATATAATCGTAATTGTAGATTTCATTTTTTATAATATATATATATATATATATATATTATACAATTTTATTATAAATTATCTCAATTTTATCTTTTGACATTTTAAATAACTTACATGAAAATAATTAGTGTAATAAAATATGAAAATATGAAAAGAATTAAAATAAAATAAGAGAAGAAAAATAAATCAAAAGAAGCAATTTGCTATGGGTGCTCATAACTAACATTACGTTATTATGTTTTTTTGCATGAGAAGTAATAAATACTAACGTTATAATTATTACATACCAAATAGGTTATTATGTTTTGAGTCTATAAAAAATTGTGATTGCAAGATTGAGAAGTGTTGTGGTGTGTTGCAACTAGATTTTAATTGTATTAATTTTTTGTTGAGAAATGAATTTTAATTATATTAATATTTAATTTAATTTGGTGAGAGGTGGTTGTGTGACTGACAACACATCAAACAATTTAATTTAATTATTCACCAAAGAACATGAACAGGTAGTGCAATAGAAAAATCGAAAGAAAAAAGAGTGATGATTTACATGATTTTACGATTTTGTTTGCCAATTCTACCATATTACGATTATGCATGGTATGTGACTCATAAATACTATATAAAATCATAGGATCTTATGATTTCACGATTTAAATCTTGATTTTAACTACAAGTCCAGTTTTTCTGCTGAGTTTTTTGTGTTGTCCTCTGTTAAGCATTAAAAAACACATTGTTTTGGTATTTTAAAGATAATTTTAATATATTTTAAAATTTTAAAATTATTGATCATTAGTATATTTTGAAGGCACAACAAAGAAAAACTAGTAGAGAATCCAAACTCTTTTTTGACTACCTAGTCCTGCTAACAGCTAACTAGTGTTCTGAGACACTACAAGAAAATGTTTCAGTAATCAAATTTAGTGACCAAAAGTTCTTAGTCACTATAGTGACCAATTTAGATACCGGTTTAACAAATAAAAAATTATTGGTTACTAAAATAATCACTATTATAAATAAAAAATTATAATTGATCACTAAATTGGTCATTAATTAATTAGAGACCAATTTAGAAACTAAGTCATTTTGGTAGCCAAAACCTAGGTAGCTAATTTGTAGTGACCAATTTTATTTGGTAGCCAAAACCATGATAGCTAATTTTAAAGATTAAATTAGTGATCAATTATAATTTTTTATTCATAATATTGACTATTTTAATAACCAATAACTTTTTAATTTGTAAATCAGTATCTAAATTTATCACTGTAGTGATTAAAAATGTTTAGTCACTAAAATTGGATACTAATAAAGCATTTTCTTACAGTGAGAGCACAGGTTAAAGATAATTAATATGCATTAAATTTTACAAAAAGTTCATAATTAATTGTGATATTAAATGAAATTTGACCTAATAACCATGCAATTTTATTTTATTTAAAGAACAAAAATGTCCATAAATGTTGTACAATTGTGTTAATTTTTTATTTAATATTTACCGATAAAAGTTAAAAATAATTAAATAATAAAATAACTATATTGTAATGTTGCTAAATATTAAAATATAATTACACATAAAAAATTTAAAGTAAAAAAAATCAACAAAAAAATAGTATTAAGTATCTAAAAAGTTTACAAAAAAATAATAATTAAAGTATTAATTTGAGACTTCATTGAGTCTCCAAAATATTTATTTTGTATTAGAAAGTTTTAAAAGGTATTTTTGCCTTTATAAAATATATTATATGCATTTATAATATTTTAATTAATAGAGTTAATTATTTTACTTTTTAATATAAAAATGATAAAAATAATACGCATTAATTATTCTTAATCATTAATTATTCTTAATCAGTACCGAACAGTTGTTAGCATTCTCCTAAAACTAAATGGAAGTTAGATAAGTTTTGTATTCCTGTACTAAAATTTTATTTCATTTTAATCCATGTGTTCAATTATATATATTTAGTAGCATTAAAATTAATTGTTGATTGTAAAAAAAGAGATATAGTCATTGGTTCTATGCTCAAATTTCCATGTATCTTCATAAGCTTAAGATCTTTAGATTTATTAAGATTATTATAACTAGTGATGATACACTATCACTCAATTTTATTAAACATTCCACCAACGCTCAATTATGTGGCTTTATTTATTATTTTTACATATTAATTCGTGTATAGTTTTTCTTCGAGTGTGTTTCACTAAACAAATGCATCTCTTTTTACAAGTTTAATTAGTAGTGTGTTGTTAGTTGTTAGTCTAAGTCTTTATTTTTATAGCTCATTATTGTTACGGTGTCTTTTACCTTAAAATTAATTAGAAACCAGACGCAAAAGGTGGAATATTAGATTTTAAAATTTGAGTAAAGAGTATAATTCACTATATATAAGTATTTAAAGAGATATCTAATATTTTAATTGCGATTGACAACGTGGATTGAAATTATTTGGTGGTTGACAAAAGTGGATAGCCCACCAAGTTCAGCCATATATGTCTCGATCAGAATCTCGCTAATTATGTTAAATGAAATCACAAAATAGATAGTAAAGATTGTGATATCCTTCCAATTTTAGTGGAATACACCTTATATTATTAAAATTAAAATAAGTGTTCACTGATCTAGCATAGATTTTCCCTCAATTTCAGATAATCTAATATAAATTCAACTAACAACGATTTTCATATAAAAATTATATTAAGGATTTTATTACATCTTTGTAAATAGATGTGTTAATTTGGTCACGACTAGCATGATTTAGAATTTAGAGTTTAGGGTGAAAAAAATTCAAAAAATCCAAAAGGCTTATAAGGTAAATATATTAACAAAAGTGTCACAAGAAGTAATAAAATGATTTAGTGGTTAGATGAAAGAGATGTTTGTCGTGTATGTTATGTAAGACTATAATAAATTAAAATAGAAATTTCAGATGAAACACCTTAAGTTTTAGTGGGTTAAGACTAAGTTTAATTTTTTAATAAAATTAATTTTTTGTGTTGTCCTTTTAACAAATTAAAACATAAGGTTACACTACATTGATTTTTTTTAGCTTAAATGCTTTTAATCCATTCAAAACTTGTTTTAATATGTTAAAATAGAGATATTATAATTGTTCATGGTTTTAAGCAATTTTGATCGATTAAAGGATAATCCAATTAATTAAAATGTTTCTTGTAGTCATTCTTGATGTAAACCATAAAAGGTTAGAAGGAACTTGATCAACTCAAGAGGTGTTAGAGAAGAACAAGCTTGTGGAAGCATGTCCCATGGTGATTCATATTTGTAACTCACTAAAAACCCATGTAAAGCAAAAGCATTTTAAAAAATAAATTAGAAATTTGATGGAGACCAATAAATGAAAAAGAACTCGTCAACTTTATGATAAATATCAAAGGATGAATATAAGAAAAATTGTTACTTGAGAAAACTTCTCAATATAAAAACTAAGACAAGAGTAAAAAACTCTTAAAACTTTAAAAGTGATTTAACAAGAAGAATTTCATTTAATCTTCAAAAGTAATTTTACAAGAGGGATAGACTCTCTTTTGTAAGTATCATATGTCATGGTTTTGAAGAGGAAAATACACCTCCCAAGTATTTAGAAACATTAGGAAGAGCAAATAAATATAAAAAGAAAACAACTTAAGCTAAAGTTAACTCAATTAATCCTATGTTTAACACTTAGTTAAATAGTTTTGAACTAATTTTGACTAACTTAGTTGTTGACAAGCATTGAATGCGCTCCATACAAAATAAATTGATTTCTTCTTTTTCATACATCATCCTTCATAGTTCGTAATACTTATTTCCTTAGGTCGCGTAGTATTTTTCAACCAAAAAGCAAAAAGGGATAAAAGTTCGTACTAGACAAACAACTAGACCAGAGTTTAAATAAGTTTGTTTCAAGATAGTTGGATGACATTGCAGTTTTTGTAACATCCCAACTAAGATGATACTAAAATTCGTATCGTCTAATGCTTATACAGAAAACATAACACATATAACTCTAATATCGTTGTTTAAATATAAACAAAAAATAATTTTATTCACCAAATACAAAGAGATGCATATCCCATTGCTAAAAAATATATAAAGTTTTTATCCGAACAAAATCTTTACAACAAAAAACATTTATTTTTTTGAAAATATCAAAACTAACTAAAGTAATTGCTCTCAAAAATTGCCCAAAACTCTAGTCCCTACTATGCATCTTCCTTAGTACCTATACTACCATTTCCTCTCGTGATAAATCACAATCATCACAGTCATACACAAATACAACAAATAGAGAGGTTATGCTAACATAAAAATACATAACCCATAATTTAACACCACAACATATACATTATTATCACAAATTATCCATATAATTTTCATAGTATCTAACACGTAAAGTAACATATACATTATCAAACATTATCCCAAGGTCTCAAACTCACACAAAATCCCAAGTTCACACATAACCTCCATCAGTTCACATAGATTTGCCAACTCACACAAAGTTACCAAATGTGCTATTTATGTTAAACTACCAATTGTTACTCTCACACAAAGTTTCAACCCTTCACTCTCACAAAACTATGTACTATTTTCTCACACCAAGCTTCTAGCCATGTTTCCATAAAGATTTTTAGATATCACAAGCCACACAAGGTTAGTAGTTATATAATTACCAACCTTTTGCCAACTAACACATAACCTCCACCAGTTCATATAAAGTTACCAACTCATATAGAGTTACCAGATGCACTGCTTATGTGAAACTACCAATTGTCACTCTCACACAAAGTTTCAACCCTTCGCTCTCACATAACTATCTACTACTTTCTCACATTAAGCTTCCAACCACTCGTTTTCAAGGAGCTTATTAGATATCACAACCCACACAAGGTTAGCAGTTAAGCCACTCACATGGTAATTACTAGTCTTTTTTCCTCACATCGAGCTTAAACTCATACTCACAGAGATTTATGGAGCCCACTCATGCTTACATAGAGACTAATAGAGTCTAGTCATGCTCACACAAAGACTTACAGAGTCTTACTTACACTAAGACTGACGGAGTCCAATCCTGCTCACCCAGAGATTGATGGAGTTCACCCATACTCATATAGAGGGTTATAGGGTCCACACATGCTCACAAGAGACTTATAGGGTTCACTTGTGCTCACACAAAGAGTTACATGATCCATTCATACTCACATAGAGACTTATAGTGTCTCACTCCTACTCACAGAAAGATTGACGAAGTCCACTCTAGCTCACACAAAGACTAACAAAGTCCACTCATGCTCACACAAAGATCGACAAAGTCCACCCATGCTCTCAATGAGACAAACAGTTCCTTCTATGCTAACATAGAGACTTAAATAATCCATAATGCATCCCCTCTAATATAAGGTTTTTCATGCAGACACACTACATAATAATCATATAAGTGTACCTTATATACACATTAAACCAATTTTCAAATAACCCATAACACAACTCACCATGACTACACACATAAAAGAAAAATCAAGAAAGCAAGAATATTCACTCCTTTACGACCCCCTTAACACAAATGACCATATCTACACAAGATAAAACAAGAAAAAAAAAAGTTAGTTCCCTTACCTAAATATTCAAAACTTTAAACCAAAACATTTTAATATTCACTTTGATATCTAAGGCTCTTCTACAAATCCACAATATATTATCATATCTTAAACTTTATAAAAAGATGTATTCACTTTTACTAAAATAATTGTTAATTCATTCCTTCATACAAATCACGTGTTGAACTTTATCAAGTTAATATTCACTTTCACCTAAATAATTTTTAATTCATTCCAATAAGTAAATGATATAAAGTAAAACAGCTTACCAAATTACATACAGCTTATACAACATGATTGAGTAAAGAAGTTTATTATATCTACAAATATTTAAATTATCTACTAATATAAAATATTAATATTACAGATAAAAACAATATCTAGAATTCAATACATAACTGCCTTGGCGGTATAACATAATTTAGTAGTTGATTGGTAATTTTTATATTAAAAGTTCCTTTCTTTGAAAAGTTTGATATTTTATATTAATTTAGTTCGTTCCAGTACTTAAAACTTAGTTTGGCCAGATATTCAACTTACTTAAGTTTAGCCAAATTAAATATCGGATAAATACTATGTTTAATAATAGTTTAATTAATTTAAATATTGTTTGTGACTGTTAGGCGGTAGTTTAACCATTTTACAAGGTTAAGAACCTGACCCGGCACTTTCCAAAAGTTATTTTCTTTCTAATTACATTTTTTTTTTCATCTTAAGGCATTTTTTAAGATATTTAAGTGCAAACATCTTACAAATTTATAAAATTGAAATAGGGTTAAAATTCACTTTTTAAAACCTATTCTAATTTATTTTCTTCTTCCTACATCCCTACCAAATCCATACTCCTCAATTTACTTATCATTGAAACTGTAATAAAAAGATAGAAATTACCCTTACACCTCTCTTTTTCACGGTCTTCATTCTCAACTCACAACTCTTCCCTTCGATTGAAGCATTTGGATTTCGTCCCTTAACTTTCGTGTGAAATTAGATTTTGTTCATGTTCCAAACTTTACTAATGAATGAATGTAGTGCTCGTGACCTAACTGTGTTAAAGATTTGTTGATGGAGCAAACTGTTGGAAAAAACGTATCATCAATTAAGAATATTATCGTCTTTACTTTCAAAAATCACCCTATTAACAAAAAAAATGAGATAAAAACAAGGAACACAAAGATATAACATGGAAACTCCCAATACAGAAAAAAAACCACGGTTGTTGTCCAAAGACAACCAGAGAACAATCACTATGTGCAAATTTTTATAACACACAAAAAACACTCTCACCCCTTTTATCCCAAGTACACCCACATTCTTCAGAGCAGGAATTTAACTACACCTCACAACACTTAGTACAAGAGTATATGAAAAGCAAAATATTGGCTCAAAATGTCTTTTGACTTGGGGCAAGGAACATTATGGACTTATAGCTCATTATATAGTCATTAACACTCATTCTCTGGCCTATACTACACGATGTGAGACTTTTCAAGACATTATTTTCATCAGTCCAACATTCTCCACCCTGATTAAAATAAACACATCTTCATTATCTATACCAATAATCATACTCCACCATAAAGAGTATACTCGGAATTAAACTATCCCAATAATTTTCACTTGAAATTAAACCATCACAGGAATTTTCACTTGGATTTAAACCATCCCAAGAACTTCCATGCACCCTTTATCAAATGTTAACCAATAGTTGTGTATAATCACCACACACTTTGCATCAATATTAGCTAATACATGTGCATAAACACCATACACATTGTATCAATGTTAACCAATGTCCATGCATAATCCCCACGCAACGTGCATCAATATTAGTCAATATTACCTCTAGAAAGTACTTGTCCTAGTATTCACAATTTGCTCAATCAAATGTCACCACATATCACAGTCTTCCACCTTCAAATTTGACCAATTAGGCAGTGGCGGATCTTGACGAGAATTGTTGGGGGAGCCAAAATAGTACATCAAAAATTTATATATATTTAATTATTGTCACTAATAAAATAAAATTAAATACATAATTTAGTATAACAACAACTAAAAAAGAAATCACACATATCTAAAGATTGTCAAAAGAAAATTCAATAATAATCAAACCACACTTAAAATCTGGTTATAAAAAACACAGAGTACAATATTTTTTTCTATTTTCATAAAATAAAAAATTAATATACAAGAAGTTGATTAAACTAATATTTTACTATCAAGTGAGACAAGAGAGAATTACCTTCTACTTTATTTCTTCAAAAATGGAAGAAAACCGTTGAAAGATGAGAGCAAAAATAATAGATCTTTTTCTCTTCGGAAACAAAAGAAGATAGGTGAGAATAATTTGTGAGAAACTCAAGACATATAATGAAACTACAACTAAAATTCAGTTATAAAAAAAACACACAGTATAATATTTTTTCTTCTATGTTCATAAAATAAAAAATTAATATAAAACAAACTCATTAAATAAATTATTAAACTAATAATTTACTATCAATTGAGACCAAATAATTACCTTTTTTTTCCTTGAGTATGAAAGAGAATAGAGGAGAAATGAGAGCAAAAATGATAGATCCTTTTCTCTTCAAAATCAAAAGAAAACAGTTGAGAATGAGATATGAGAATAATTTGTGAGAAACTCAAGACATATAATAGAACTACAACTAAAATTCATTTATAAAAAAAACACACAGTACAATATTTTTTTTCTATATTCATGAAATAAACAATTAATATAAAAGAGGATCATTAAATAAATTATTAAACTAATATTTCACTATCAATTGAGACCAAAGAATTACCTTCTTCTCTACTTTCATGAGAATGGAAGGAAGAGGACACAGAATAAATAAGAGCAAAAATAATAGATATTTTTCTCTTCAAAAACAAGAAAAAACAAGTGAGAATGGAATATGAGAACAATTTGTGAGAAATTCAAACCATAATAAATAAAACAATATCTTGATAAATCTTTTTATTTTTTATTTTTTATTATGTTTAATTTTATATTTTATTATTTATTAACATTAATTATTATGTTTATAAAAGAAATAGAATATTTGATTTAATTATAATATATTTTTTAATATCTATAATATGAAAAAAATTAAAAAATATATAATATAAAAAAAAATTAAAACTTTGGGGGAGCCATGGCCCCTTCCTGCACCTACAGTGCTTCGCCACTGCAATTAGGAGATGCTAATACCAAAAATCCTCCACTCACAAATCTAACCATCCAAGTGTTGTCATTTCATTATCTTCTTCCTTAAGCAAATCTGACAAACAGACAGCCAGCTTCGTCTACTTCATCGCACAACCACCACAATCCATGACACACAATACAAGAAAATTCTCAATTAGAAACCAATTTTAGTGACCAAAAATAGCTAGTCAATATAGTAACCAATTTAGATACCAATTTACAAAATTAAAAATTATTGGTTACTAAAATAATCACTATTATAAATAAAAAATTATAATTGGTCACGAATTAATTAGATACCAATTTAGAAACTAAGTCATTTTGGTTGTCAAAATCTAGGTAGTTAATTTTTATTGACCAATTTCCTTTTATAGTTAAAACCATTGTAACTAATTTTAAAGACCAATTTAGTGACCAATTATAATTTTTTATTCATAATAGTGACTATTTTAGTAACCAATAATTTTTAGTTTTGTAAATTTGTATATAAATTGGTTACTATAATTACTAATTATTATTGGTCACTAAAATTGGTTATTTAGAGAAATTTTCTTGTAATCAATATTTATGTTCCTTTATTTTTTTTCTAAAGAAAACAAAACCTAAGGTAAAAATAAGATAATATTATCAAAAATTAAAAATCAAACCAACACAAATTTTATTTTATTTAATATCAAATAATAATGAAGCATAATTTCATACATTTCAATATAGTATTAAATAAATTATATATGTTTTAATAATTTAAAATATATAAAAAAAAAGCATAAAGACGTAGACGAATAATACGTACTCACCTCGTTTTTATATCTCATTTAAAAAAAAAAACTAAGTATTACTTATATTTAATTAATTTAAATATTTCTTATCAGTAGTGTGAAATATGAGCCCTACAGAAATTTATTTTTCAAGATCGCGTATCCAATCTTGAGTAAATGTCCCTTTCTTCAGGTTAGGAAGTCTTTTCCTTAATGTTCCAGTCCAGAAGCTTATGCGTCAAACCCGTGATGAATTTGGATTATACATCATGCATTATATGCGTGTTTTTTTTTATTTTATTGTTTTTTTTTTTTTTTTTTTTATATTTACTAAACATCAAGACCTGGAATTATAGGTAATTTACCAATGTAAAGATTCATACTTTTTATCAATAGTAAATTAAAAAAAAATAGTTATTATAATTTTATATTATATTATATCCGTGTATATTTTAGTCCTTCCAATTATATATATATATATATATATATATATATATAATTTAAAATATTTTTCAAATTCTAGTATACTTATATATTTAATATTCTAAAATATTTTATATATCTCTATAAAGATTTTAAAATTCTAAAATATTTGTTAATGATATGCTTTATATTATGTAAAAGATTTTCAAGTCAACTACAATGGATGGATTTAATAAGTCATCAATCATAAGTCACGATTTCATCATACTACTTATCTAAAACATTAAAACGTTAAAATAATAGATTTATTAATTTTTTTTATTCATTACAAAAAAAAATTGATTTTTTTATGGATAAAATCTGAATAAAATCCTTATGTAATTAAATATTATTTACGAATTATATACGAAAACAAATCCGTATATGAATCAAACGTCGGAAAACTTACATTTGGAAAATATTCTGTATATAACTTTACATACGAAATTTTTCGTAAGTAATAAAATCTGTATGTAATTTACATACGGATTATTCCGTATGCAATTCTCAGTGAATTATATACGAAAAATTTTGTATGTAATTGATCAGAATACATATGTGTATATTACATACGAAATAATCCGTATGTAAATTAAATACGAACAAAATTCGTATGTAATGTGGAATATATTACATACGGAATGATCCATATATAATAATGGTGCAATTTTATACAGCTTATTCTGTATGTAAATCTGTATGTAATAATATACATTTTAAATTAAAAACTATATTTTTTCATTTTCAATTTTTTTTTTTTTTTCATTTCCTGTCAATTGCAATGAAATTTCACCAACAAGCAATATTTACGTAATCCAAATTCAAGTTAATTATAAACGACATAAAATCCAAATCAAAGATAATAACATAATCCAAATCCAAGTTATAAACAAAATAAATGTCAACAATTCGGTCTAAAAGTGCTAATATAGTTCTAATAAAAGTGATAACATAACATAATCTAATGTAGTCCCCAAAAAGTGTTCACAGATATAATGGTAATCAAACTCTAACAAAACATAACCTAAAAGTGCTAACATAATGAAGAAGTACAAACATCTAAAGGCCTAATATTCAGAGTAGTCATGTCGTTGTTGTTGATTGTTTAATTGTGGTTGCTCCTGGTCTTGTTGAGGTTGGCTTTGCTCTGGTTGTTGTTGTTGCTCTTGTTGTTGTTGTTGTTGCAAAGTAGTTTGTGCATCTGGTGGAAGGAAAGGGAGGACAACACTAACAAAGGATTGAAATTGTCGTTGTTGTTGTTGTAACTGTTGGCTTAACCTCTCATTGTCCTCCCTATAATTCAAAACTTCTTGTTTTAGCTGGACAATCTCTTCTGAAGAGTGACTTGAACTTCCATGATATGTGAGTTTGTCCACATGTTTGGTACGAGTAACCACTCAAATCCCATAGATCCGACCCTTTTTCTTTCCACGTACAGCAAGAACCCAACTATCAGTCATTATTCTCTCTTCTTTTGTATGTTCCATGGGAGATGATTCAGATTGCCCAGCACAAGATGCAGCTTCTGATCTAGCTTGAGCATATCTGCTCTTAAATTCCTCCTATTATTCAAAAAAAGATTTTATTCATATATACAATTCATAACCTAATAAAAGAAACAAAAAAATTGAAATACTAGACTTACATGTGTTTTCTTAGATCGTTCATCCACAAATTCTCCATTAGTCTTTCGTACATGAGTTTGCTTGAAAAATTCATCAATATGTGGTGGACGACCCAAATCCTTCTCCTATAAACAACATGATTAATACAGGTTATAAAGAAAGAAAAACAAACTTTGGTTGTTACACTTACCATGCGAATTGCATGCTCATGTATAGTAATGGATCCACCTGTATGCAAACTCCCACCTATTTCTTTTCATCTATCATTTTCTTAATTTCTAGATTTTGCATATCAATATATTTAAACCAAAACATGCATTTTAGAGTCCAACATTCAAATTCAAAAAAATACTTGTACCAACCCAATGTACCTTTTGTTTATCTACAACTCTGGATCGAGTTCACCGGAGTTCAAATCTTGTTATACTTGCCCTTCCACTTTGCCTTGGTTCGGTGGATGTCAATCTTGATTTTTTCCCTGAACCACAAAATGTTTTCTAGCATTAGAAGTTGAGAACAAGAATTTATATGGAAAGTGAAAATCCAAAATGGATTTTACATTAGAGGAACTATATATGGTACCTTTAAGAATCGAACCCTTTGGACCCTAGGAATAACAAACTCATTCGTGGATTGACCTTGTTTCTGCAAGAGATGCGCTCATTAGAGGAATTTATTGTGTCCAACAATCAAATAGGTAGAGATATCAGCGCCCTAGGTTTGGAAATTGGGGATTTCCAAAACTACTGATACAACTTACGAATAACAATTTCAGATTGATACAAATAAAGAACAACAACATTGTTCGGCATAAACAGATTTTCGGAACTAAAATTGGGTTCACTCACGTACCTCTACACAGTGAAAAAAGAAAACACGAACCATTTCGACCAAGCTTCATCTCCTTCCACTAAAGTTCAATGACTGCGAGAGCGCAAAAGGAATTATTGTAGAGTGAGCACGAGAAAAAGGGTTTCAATGTTAAAAGAAAGATATTTTCCAAATTTAATTTTTTAATATTTTATTATTTAAAATTCGTATATAAATTTTATATGTAATGTATGTCTTTGTTTATGTACAGATTCATATATTCTTACATACAAAATTTATCCTTCACAAAATACCCCTTCATTACATACCAAAAATATCCGTATGTAATTTTATTTTACATACGAATACTAATTCATAGATAATATTTGTATGTAAAGTCTAATTTACATACAGATTTAAATTTGTATGTAATTATCTATATGTAATTATGATTTTTTTGTAGTGATTATATATTATTTATATCATTATATATATATATATATATATATATATATATATATATATATATATATATATATATATTTATATATATATTTCAAATGGTATTTGAATTTTTTAATTTTTTTTATTTAAATTTTGAATGTCATTTTTGGTATAGAATAAATCTAATCGGGAAAATTTCTATAAATATTTTGAGGCTTAAATATATATTTGGTCTCTATTTTTATTGTGCTTATTCAATTTGGTCATCATTTTCGTTGTGTTCAATTAGATTTTTGTCAAATTTTAGTCAATTTAGTCCTTTTTACTAACGATATTTAAATTCTTAACGTTTTTGAACTATGCATGCCACGTTTCAGCTTCGGTTTTTTTTTTTATTTTTTTAATTTCAAAAAAATTGTCCACGTCAACTAACAATTGTGTCACGTGTCAATGCTAGTGTCATGTGTCAGTTTGTGGTTGTATTATTTCTTTTTGTTCAATTTAGTCCATATATTCAATTTAGTCCTTATAGTCGTTAGTTTTGTTCAATTCAATCCTTGGATTCATTATTTTTGTTCAATTTAGTCCCATTTTTTTAAATGGAGCGATTTTCTCACCTTTAAATTGATACCAAATTTAATTTTTTATAAATATTATATACTTATTTTTAAAATTAACATTACTATTAATTATTTTTTAAAATTCAATTATAAATTATTATATTTAATTGTAAATTGAATATAATTCTTAAATTCAATTGTTAAATAGAATATAAATATTTTAAAAAATTATTAAAATATAATTATTAAATGTTTTAAAAAAGTTATTAACATTTGTGAATTTGACATTTAAATCTACAACATTTAATATTTTTATTGAGTTTTAGATATTAAAATCTAAAATACTTTATACTTAAATGTTAATTTTATAAATATTAGTATACTTTTATAAAATATTTGTATGTTTTTAAATATCAATTTTAAAAGTATTAGTATTTTAGAATATAAATATTAGAAGAAAAAATTTAATAATTATATTTTAATAATTTTTTAAATAGTTGTATTCTATTAAAGAATTAAATCTAAGAATTATATTCAATTTATAATTTAATTTAATAATTTATAATTTAATTTCAAAAATAGTTAATAAAAATGCCAATTTTAGAAAAATATTAGTATAATATTAATAAAAGATATTAAATTTGGTATCAACTTGTAAGGGACATAATTAATTCATTTTGTTGAAAGGGGGAGCTACTTCAACTCATATGAAGATGGTTTTGATGATGTCCAAGGCTACACTTCATGTGCATTACCAGTTTAGAATTAGTCCTGTTTTAATTAGACTGTGCATTAGGCTGTTTGTATGAAATTATCATATGTAAATCAAGCCTGCATTAAGTTGTAATTAATCATCACACTCTTGCTTGTGCAATCATGAATTGATTAGTTGTTTAACTAATGGATTAGCTGTGAGTACTGCACTAAGGTAGTGAAAATACACTCACGATAATCGATTAGGTAAATTCCTAATCCATTAATGACAACAAAGAACTCTGTATAAAAGTTGTTTTCTGAAATCTGTTTCTGTCTGGAAAAAATTACAAATCACTGAAAAACATTCTGAGAAACAGCCCTTTGAAATTCACAGAGTTCTTAAGCATTCTTGAAGATCATTCAAGTGAAGATTCAAGGAGATTGATGGTTGATTCTACCTTGATGGGTCTAGCTTGAATCTAGGAGAAAATTGACAAATCTGCACAACAATAGGTGTATTCGTTTCTTGATTCTTTTTTATTGTATTTCTGATTACAGTTGCTTCATTGTGTGAAGTGTAGGCCTAGGTGCAATTGCGTGGATGCATTGCTCCTAGGGGGAGTTCTTGATTGGTAGATCAAGTTCTTGGGTTTTAGGTTCT
>Ga0214544_1001463_pt1 | contig 49089 bp, 19 predicted proteins | sample CNSS3metaG_FD_160074 | JGI IMG/M metagenome (GOLD analysis project Ga0214544, IMG submission 160074) | Root nodule microbial communities from cowpea collected in UCLA plant growth center, Los Angeles, California, USA - CNSS3 | ecosystem: Host-associated > Plants > Roots > Nodule | place: USA...
TATATATTTATATATATATACATATATATATATATATAAGGTAAAGTTTAGCGGGTACGGGTATCCATGGGTATGGATACTATGATACCCGTACCCGCCCCGTTAACATGCGGGTATCAAAAATACCCATACCCGCGGGTAGCGGGTATCCATTTTTAATATCCATTTCTTACCCGTTGCGGGTTTTATTCGCGGATATCCGTGGGTACGGATTTTTTTGACATCCCTAATTAGGAATGATAATGGATCGACTCGAACACCGATAATGTCTATTCTCAATAAATTGTTTATTTATTTGTTGATTACTCACTTAAAACATATTTATGATTTTTTTTAAAACTCACAGATATTTTTGGTTATCTGCATACCCACAAATATTTTAAAAACTTATACCTGCATACCCACTTATGAATATATATATATATATATATATGATATATATAATATAATTTTAATTTTAATTAAATTTAACATAATAAAATATAATTTTAATCAAATTTAACTTAACAGAATATAAATTAAATTTTAATTTTAATTTTTTATAGATAATAGATATCTACGAATATGACACTGATAATATGATACTGTAACGTCCTATTTAATTGAAAAGCGTAATTAAAAGAAACGCTACACAAGAATAGTACAACAGCGCAGTCCCGGGGTTCTTAACATCACCCCTACAAAACTAGGCACACCACGATACCAACAGAAAACAGGATAACAAGTTTACAAAAAGTATATAAATCCAAGGACAACAAGTACATGGGTCATAGCCCTAAAGAAAGGCCCACAAAGAAACTAAAGTCCAGTCCACGCGGATTATGCGACGGAACCATCACCTCCCTGTTGTCCACGGGTGTTCCTCGCATCTGCTCACACCAACAAGTTGGTGATCATCGCAAAAGAGAGTACCCCACAACAATAAAAGTAGGGTAAGCTAGAGCATAAAAGTTTTCATCCATACGATCAAAATATATATTCACCATACCATATACACATACCAACCAAGCATGTTAGACAATACACTAAGACACGACTCGGCTCATCCAGATACATATAACCTGGTCGGATTCACCGGATTTTCGCACTTGTGGTGGATGCGTCTGCTCACCCCCGAGCTGCTCACCCTTGAGCTATGTGTTACAAGTGTTACAATCAATCAATTTCCTTCACCACAAGGTTAGCCCTTAATGAATTTTAGGCCTCCTACTACTCTCACCACAGGAGTCAGTCCGCTCTAGGTGAGACTAACCGACTCCTTAGAGTGTCAGGATGCAACCTTACCTTGAATCTTTACCTAGTTATACAGATAGGGCACCACCATAGACATCCACTAACAGGGGCCATGAAATTACGTCCCGACCACTGAAACGCGACCTTGAAAGTCTCACCTAGAGACTCCAAGGATTTACGCACTGACACGGACTAAACATGCTCAACCAATCAAGAAAGATTGATTATACAAATTTATACATACACATCGCATACTAGTTCTTCATAATCCATCTCTTTCATTTTCCAGTGAATCCATACCAGTTCATCATTCTCAACCAACATACTGGAATTTCATCTCATGCCAATGCCATGTCATTTTAATACCAACCACCTCATTCCTTTCACATGCGAAGGTTCACGCCCAAAACCCTCATTTATAATTCATGAATCACATCACTCATGCATATTGATTTGTCTCATGCATTTAACACAATAATCAACACCCAAACAAGCATAAACCATTTCAGAATTTCAGAAATAACCACACAAACACATTGTCTCGCCCAGCTCCTCGCTCAGGCCGAAGGGTCTCGCTCAGGCGAGCCCCCTTCGCCTAGGCAAGAGCTCGAAAAAGGAAGCAGGAGCTCAAGCGGGATCTCGCTTAGGCGAGACCCCTCTCGCCTTGGCGAGATGCTCGCTCGCCCAAAAAGTTGAGCTGGTCGCCTGAGCGACCTTTCGCGTAAAAAGGTTCTGGGCGAGTTCCCGTCCATCTAGCATAGGCAAGACTGGCTTGTTTGGGCGAGATTATCAGGTCTCGCCACTATTTTCCTACAACAGCCACACACACCAGTCCAAACAACAGATTCATGGGTTCACAACTAACATAACATCACACCAACCACATAATCTCGAAATAACAGCCAAACAACATGGAAAAACGGGATATATGAGTAAGCCTTAGCTTCCCTACCTGGAAAAGGGCCAACAGCTAGGTTCCTGGTGCGAACAGATAAACACAGCAGCTCCTAAGACGACTTAGTGAACTGGAAACATAAGGACGGAGTGGCACGAAATCACTTAGTACAACTCTAGTCAGGACTCGAAGCAACTGAACTAAACAAAAAGGTGTGGGATGGAATGCAACTTACATGGAACAAAACTGGCTCGAACAAGAGTGACAGAGCTTCAAGACTGAATCCTAGCGGAGTGACGGTTGCGACTCTAAACACCAAGGGAGTAGGTTCTTAAAGTGCACAATAAAACAATTAGAGCAGACTTAAGGTGGCTTTATCTTTTGGGCCAGCCCCCCTTGACCCAACAACTTAAAAGCAGCCCTTAAAATTTTAGGACAGAAATTTGGACTTTACAGATACATATCTGATCTATTTATATTTAAATATTAAAATATTTATTTCTTGTTATCTACTAATAATAAATATTTATATATATTAATTACTTATTCTAAATTTTATTCAAAAATATTCACAAATATAAATATTTTTACCTTCCATGCCCATTATGTACCACACAAGTCTATCTGTTCTTAGAAGACTACCGACTCAAAGATCTTATGTATATAAACGGACATAAACACCATGAATATAAAAGCAATTTATGGGGGGAAACCAAAACTCATCACATACATAAACGATGGATCAAAGAAGACAGATATGGTGCTTTTATATAATACAGGGGTAAGGAAGATGCAGGGTTTCTTTTAGAGGGAATAATGGATGTTGGCTAGAAATGAGTAGTTATATTTGTTTATGTTATACATTATACCAACGTTTGGTTAAAAATTTGCTCCAAAAAACTTAATAATCAGTATCTATACAATTATTATTATGAAAATAGATATGAAAAGGAAATGATGTTCATACATCCAAACATGTTTTGGAGCTGGTGGATTTAACTATCTCATCACGTCTTCGAAATAAAAACTTTTTATATTTCCATTCTCATATTCAATAAATATAAAATTTTTGTCTACACAATTATGCTAGAGTGTATCCTCATCTTTTTTAAAAAATAATTAAATATTTTTTAATAAAAAATAAAAATAATTATAAAAAATATGATATTATTAAATATTCAATATAAAAAATATATTGTTTTAATATTAAATATAAAAAATTATAACTATAGAAATTTCAAACAAAATATTAAATAATAATTAAACTAAAATTATATAATTATAATAAAAGTAAGAAAAATTAAATGTGTGTTTTACAAATAAATTAAGATTAAGATGATAAGAAGATTGAGACAGGTATGGAGTATGAATATACTCATCTATTTATCTTTGTATCTAATTTTTTTTTTAATAAAAATTGTCCTTAGTTAAAATGAAAATTTCCATCAACATCAAGATGAATTCGTACCATACCCAGGACTACGAATTCATTTATCATATCCTATGCAGAGATTCCAAAAGTTCATTAAAATCCAAAAACACGTTGAGAGTTCCCAAATAAAATTATTACGTCAATTTAATTCATAAAATCATTAATACCAATTAACTTTAACCAAAATATTATCAAGTTGCAGCGAGAAAACAAAAATAACGTATATTTAACAATTTTTAACCTGAGTTGCTTTGTTTTTTCTAATTCCAAAGATTAATGTAATTATTACTCGTCATTTTAAGAATTATTTTGGTGCATTGCTTTTTATAATTTCCACATAAACTCAAGTACCATTTGAGCAATTCCTTCTAATTGTTAAAAATTATTTTATAGTTTAAATATACTATATTCCCACCTTTATTTCAAATAATAAATGATTAGATACTAAATGATAAAAGGAATAAAACTAGTTTTCACCAAACACAGAACAATTTAAATGTGTAAAAAGTAACAAACATAAACTAATAACAAAAAATATAAATAAGAGCAAGAGGTGCTTTGACACAGTGAGCTTAAGATTCTTATAAGATTATTATTCTAGTTTTTTCTAAAGAAGAAAAAGATTGTTGCGGAAAATTTTGTACTCTAGAAATTTGCTTTCGTTAATGCGTCATTCATATTTGTATTACAATTTTGGACTTATAATTTTGTGTTCTGGCCTAACATGAATAAAAGTTCAGAAAGTCTTTGTCCTTTATAATAATTCACATAAAGAATAAATTTAATAATAATGAGGTTGAAAAATATCTTCTAACATTTCATGAAACTGTATGAAAACATGAAATATATTTTTCCTAAAATAAATATATAATATATTTCTATGTCTTTATTACAAAGTTCAAATTTTAAGCCATACACATCGGTATGTTTGTCTTTTTATACTGCAAATGAGCACTCTTTTCAAATAAAGGAATTAAAGTGTGGAAAAATCATCTTATTCATTGTAATGGAAAAATTAGCCGAGACTTATCTATGACAAAATTTATAATAAAAGCACATCATTGAAATAAGTTCTTGGAAAATGAATCGAATAAAAAACATATCACTTTTTTTTTCTACAAAATATATTGAAAGGAAAGAAATTTAACTAAAATAATTAAATTTCCATAAATATTAAAATGATAATGTATCAGCCAATGAACTTGTCAACACTTGAACTTATCTGAAGTTCTAAGATTAAGTGTAAAACCATCATATGCATTAACTTTACACTTGTATTTCAGTTAATGAGATAGACATAATTTTCGTTTGAAATAAAATTAAAATAAATTTTTCACTGATAAATCATATTTGTCCGTATCAATATTATTTATATCAAACTAAAATGTTAAAGGGTAAATCAAGTTATGAAGATTAAGATATCTCTATAAGTTAATTAGATTATAAAGAGTAAAATATCTTAGTTGATACAAGTTCATAATTGTCAAGAAAACCAAATTCATCTCATGAAAACATTACAAACAACCTGTGCAGAAAGTAAAGAAATCCTAAAACTGCAATAAAGACAGAAATTTTTATGTATGTACATAAGCCTAGTGCTGGAGCTGGTACTGGACCGGGCTGATCTACCTGGGCTGGTGAATAGCCCGTGGACTCACTCTGGGCTTAATAAACTTGGGAGCCTTTTCAGCATATCTAGGTACTTCGGCCCAACCTCCTCCACAGCTTCGCCATTTCAGCACCTCCAAAGACACCACCTCTTTTTCCTCTTTCCCTTCATTCTCATATTCTTCTACATTCATTCAACAAATTCAATCAATTAATCAAAAACATAAATAAATAGAAAATAATATAAAAATAAAAAGTAGATGAGATACCCAGATCTAGGTCGAACTCGAAGTCAAAAACTTCGTTTTGGAATTGGGGATCTTGGTAGCACTCGCGGAGCCAGTAGTCACGGAACCACGAAGAGGAATGAACCAGATCCCACCATTCATCGGAGAAATCTTCCACCGTCCGATAGGCAAGCGGCACGAACATTGGAGCGTTGGGATTCAACCTGGAGGAGGTTGAGGACTGGAAAATCACTTCCATTGCAAACAGGATAAGGATCAAAGTGACCACCGAAGAAGAATAGTTGTCAAATGTTTGTGCTTATCCACTTTGAGGTGGGTGGGTATTTATAGCGAAAATGGAACCAAAAGGACATGGTCTTGGGCGTTGGGAGCATTACCCACACACGTGACATGCGTGAGCTTGGGACACGGTTTTTGGATCAGCCTGTTTTTGAGATATTTTTATTACCATCACATGTATGGTTCATTTCATGGGTCATGATATCCACGTTACATATATACATACACATACACAGATACATTGCAGACAAGGTTACACACTTACACGTCATTTTTTGGTCCGTCCTCATCTTCTTGGGTTGCTAATTATACATAGCCTTGGATCTACTTTATTTACTTTTGCACTTTAATTGATTATATAGTCATTATAACCTTAAATTTTAGTAATTATTAAGTTACAACTATAAGTATAATTTTATATTATATTTTTAAATTTTTAGTAATTATTAAGTTACAACTATAAGTATAATTTTATACTATATTTTCAAATCCTGGATTATTTAAGTACGTTATTTGGTTATTTGTGAAAATAATTAACGTTTATACGTTCCCTAAAAATTGTACAAGAAATCTGTATGAGAGAAAAGGTTTTACGAGATATTTTAGAGCATAAACCTCTGCAATATTGCAAGGATTGAAAAATTATAAGTAAATTTTAAAGGTTAATTAAAAAACGAATAAACTATGGATATTAAATTTCTAAGTCTCTTGCATAAAAGGTTTTTTTTTTTTTAAATCATGTCCAAACAAGTTCTCTTGCGGTTTACGGTTGAGTAAATAAAGATGGTTATTATAATATACTCAGTTAAGAAAATATTCGTGTTTAAGGGAAAATGCTTCGATGTGTATAAAAAATTACACTTAAAAGGTACATTATATGTGTTCAAGAATAAATTGTAGTCTCATATTAAGTAAAAATTAAGAAGTTGAAGAATATATAAATAACAAAATTTATTATTTCTTAAGGATCTTGTTTAAGTGACATCATATTCCCTTATATATGGTTCACTTATTACTCATTATTATCTTCAAGTTTAGAGTGGTTTGCGAGTATTCTTATACTACTTTTGTAACAATTAGGTGCCAATATAAAGTAAAAATTTAAGTTTTCTTCAATAACTAAATAATTAAATTTGTGTCTTAGAAATAAATTATAAAATTAAAAATAAAGGAAAAGTTAATATAATGTTTTTATATTACCTAATCAATTATATGTTTTTTAATGAGAACGAATAATGGGATGAAGATAAATCAGATATATACATATTATTGTTCTTTTACCTATTTTATTTTTTAAAAATAGATATTATCAGTATAGAAACTTTACCCATTCAATACAAGAATTATATATCAAAATTAGAGCAGATTCAAACAATACCATAAAAACAAAATCATTTATAATTCCACCATTCCCCATTATTCTAGTTACAATTTCCTTTGAATTAATAATTTATTTATTGGCCTTTTAATTAATAAGTTATGTTCCTTTCATATAACATTTTTCATAACATTCAGAATCATGATCAACTTTGTTGATGTGATATAAAAGAGAAGTATGAAAGAAAAGTAAGATCTAATTGAATTTTTCAGATGTTTTCATTTCTATATTTCTAATAAAGCATAATTATAAAGTGGCTCGTGTATAAAAAAAAAATTAATCAACGAGTTTAACTCTAATTGTGCTATAATACCTATGAATAATGGTGATAGTCACTAATAGAAATGACAATTACAATAAAATCTTAGTGATTAATGGTAATAATGAAGCCATAGTAATAACAAAAATAATATAAATAGTTAAAGGTACGATGGTAACTATAAAATTGCTAAGTAGTATAATGATAATAACCATGAAAGTAGAAAAAAAAAAAGCAAATTGGAAATGCTTAATTAGTCCAAATTCTCTGATAGTTTATTGTGTACTATGATCTGCCGAATAATAAAAGTATAGTGTGTTAATATTTTAAATATATTTTTAATATATTTTAAAACGTTAAATTTAGTAGTAATCTGTGTATATGAAAAGTAAAAAAAAAAAAGTAATGAACCTAAATTCATGCTTAATTCTATTTGTATCATATTTTATCAAATTAAGTACTGAAAATATTACAATTCAAATATTGAGGTACAGTGTTTCTCGAAACTCGAATCTTTTGGTTTCATGGTAGAATGTCTTGTGCTTGTTAGGCCAATACGTCAACCATATCCAACCCCTAACCTCCCACTCCATCGTCTTCCCCACAACACCTTTATCCACTTTCCAACACACACTTTCTCCATACTCATCACGCGCGAAAATAACTCCTCCTTGCCTCGTGAAAGGGCGATAAGCACTCGAGTACCTGTCTCTGAACCATGCCTTTGGGTTAAACATCGCAACCTTCGAAGGTTTTGACGAGAACACTTCTTTCCCATCAGTGCTATCATGAAGAAACCAGTTCAAATTTGCACTGTACCCATAAACAGATTCTTCGAATTTCCATGGCTTTAAGCTCACAGTTGTCGATTCTCCCGCTGATACGCTGAGTCCCATGTAAGGGTTCGGTGGATCGAACGATGCTTCTATTCCTTTCTCCACTCCAAACTCTATCACCGGATTCTCCGAGGATTTCCCAACTGATACGCTCAACACTTGGTGTTGAAGTGTCGGAGTAAGTTGCAACGAGATTCTTGAAGGAAAATGTTTTTCAGCTGCACCTGCTCCTCGTTCTCTCATCAGACTGTCATCTACCAGTTTCAAAACATCGCATCTTTCCACAGAAAAACGTAAATATTTCAGTGATTATTCAACTTGATAAACAGGTGGATTAGGGTTAGTTTTAATTAATTACCTTATGTTGTCGATGTTCACCATGATTTCGACCCATTTGTCTTTGATTATGACTTTGTAATTGAACTGGAAAACACCTTCAAGTTGTTGATATTTGAGAGAGAATTGAAGCCTCTCATCAGGTGGATGGTTGTTTGCATTCACAACATCCATGTTTATGACGGGGCAGTATAATTGAACTTTCCATAACCCAGCTGTTGAGAACGCGTAAGAAAATAGAGGTGATGGAGTTCTGAGGGTGATGTGGCCATTGTGATGTGCTTCTTGGAGCTCCACAATCCAATTTGTGATGGCAAGGTTCACGGAACGCATCCATTGTTCTTCCAAGTTGGACCCCAGGAGTTTCATCAGTAACTTCGATGCTTGCCTTGACCGACACCCCGCAAGTTGTTCTTTCAAGCTGCTGAGACAACTAGAACGAAGATCAGAAGGAGCTTCGTATATGCAAACTAGGAACAAGAGGGTGAGGAAAGCAAGGTTGAAAATGTCTTGGATGTTAGAAATATAATCAAGTTTGGGAAACTTGATGTAGGAAACATTCTTCTTGTTGGAGCCATAGTTAAGGACATCTTGTATGAAATTAACAAGGAGATTTGAAATGGTTTCACCATCTGTTAACCTCATGGTTTTGGTGTTAGGTTTGAATGGTTTAGAGGTCCAAAGAGATATAGGGATGCTGAAATCTGCTACAATGGCTAAAGAGAGACTTGAGGATTGGTGGTGGTGTTTTGCTATGACAAGATTAAGTGATGGTTGAGATGAGTTTGTGGAACATATGCTCATAGACATGGAACCTGTTTTCCATTCTGTGATTGGTGGAGTGTTTTGAATCCATGAAAACACATCAAGAAATCTGGAGTAAGCCATGGCAGAAACCTAGCTAGGTGTTGGTTTGTGGGGCTTCATGTGTTCGTCAAGTTCTGTATTTAACAGACGAAAAGTAAATCAGCAAAGAATCTTGTTGGGCAAGAAAAGTCAAAAGTAGTAGTGCATGTGATTTTTATGATGATATAGAATTTGGGGAAAAGCAAAGAAGAATATTTGTACGTAGAAGATAAAGACTTTTTCTTGTGTTCCACAATTTCCCTCATATTCTAAATTTGCATGCATGATTGTAGCTTAACTACAAGACGCAATTTTAAAACCAGAAGAGTGGAATCATTGCTAACTTTTCTACAGGTTATTATATTCTTAGGTGGCTTCACAAGGTGTAGCCTTTGAATCTGGTTGGCAGATAAAACTCGAAGTTAACTATGTCTCTGTAATGGAAATATTCGTTCTTAACTCGATAGGTGATGAAATTTCTCTTTCAGCAAACTAAGACAGAAAAATAACATAAGATAACAGAAGGAAGAGCAATCATAGATTTACAATTATTACTTGACGTGTGGCACTTGAAGGGAAAGGGCATCTTTTGTTGTAAAATGGGCATTGGATTCTGATTCTCCACCCACATGCGTGAAAATCTTAGCTTGATTATAGTGCTTATTTAACCCATATACATAGTATTTTAGCTGGGAAATTTTTTTAGTTGGAACTCGAATTCGTGTCTAAGGAATGTTTGTCAATAATAGTTCATATATAATAGCAAGTTGCTCACTTTCTTTTCCATTTGTGCATGTTTAACTGTTAATAATGTTCATGTAATGAGATTGATAAGGAGAATGATGGTTAATATTGTTAATAATATATATAAATCAAATTATGAATATAAGAAAGTTAAATTAAAAACATAAACAAGTGTCTACAATCGAAAAAACAAAAAAGAAGAAGCTAAATTTAGTGTAAAACATAAATGCAAATTTGATATATCTAATAACAAATATACGAACCGAATTGTCAAAATGAATAACTATATACCACAAATTTGCTCTCGAAATTTGAAATTTATCCAATGATAAATGAAGTGAGAAACGTAATTTTATTTTGGTAAATTTGTCAACGATTTTTTTCTCTTCTTTTCACCTAAATACTACAAAAAAAATTAACACTCTCCAAAGAGAAATATAACTAAGAAATAATGTATAATATTAATTATTTGCACTTTTACTTTTTACAGTTTTTAACTTCTAAACAGCGATGAATAGATTAAACTTTCAAGTTTTGGTAGACTATTGTTTAAAGAAATTTAAAATATATTATTTTTTATTCTCTTCACCCTCACCGCAAGAATGTTAGCAAATGATGTCAGCCAAAATGGGACGCCACAAAGCCAAAGCCCACACCAATAGGTAGGTGGTGTCGATCTCATGACGGTGAGGTGAATGACGCCAATACCACACCAATGTAAAGCCTCTTTGTGTCGGCCAAACGACAACTAAGAGCAGCTACCTGGTTATCGTCGACTAGACATACGTAAAAAAAATATAATAGTCAGTTTAAGGTATATGAGTCAAACCCACACATGAAAGCGTCGATTTTGCGTTGGCTCAACCCACGCAAATGCCTTTTGAATTTGCAAGTTCTATTTCGAGACACATCTCAAATCTTGCTTCATCCCATTCATTAACATTTCAAATAGACCAAAATATCAATTAATTCATTTAGAATTGAAATTACAAACCTGAAATTATGAGATGTCTAAGATAAATCTTAGCTAATTAAACATAATACAAGTCCAAGATGTCTAAGATAAATATCCAAGCCATACATAATACATCAAAGTCAAAGAAAAACCAAGATTAATTAATTAAGACTCAAAATTAACTAACCAAGATTCATAACAAAGTGGTAAGTAAATTAAAACAATCAAATCAAGCTTGTTTAAGTGAATACTCGGGAAATAATATTACTAAACTAGTTGGAACTTCCCTATCAACAATCATAAATATTACTCAGGAAATAACTTTTGTGTCTTAATGGCAGGTGTGGCCCAATAAGGGATGAAGCATGAGTAGAAGACCATAAAAAGACTCTCTGTCTCTTGTTTGAAAGACATTAAGGGCATGGTGACGAATTTAGATTCGTTTGTCACCTCTGCATTTTGAGCATCAATAAGCTACATTTTGAGGTGTATATTATTTTGTTTTGTTTTTGTATATAGGGTAGGAAATGAACTATGAGGTGATGTATATGTATTGCTCACGCTCTTGAAGATTTTTGTTATGTTTCATGTTTTAGATGTTCTACATCTCTTATGTAAAAGAGTATCATGTACTTTTTTTGTAAAAGGGTTAGAGCACTCTCATAAGTGTTCTACTATAACTATTCATTAATTCCTTGTTGGTAAAGAAAAACAAGGTTTAAATATATTCTTGGTCCACTAACTTTCAGTGAAAATTGTAATTAGTTTTTCTTCAAAACTTTGGATCAATTTAGTCCATCGTCTTTAGAAATAAATTTAGTCTTTTTAACCAAATTTTGTTAAATTTATTTAACGTTTCAAACGTGTTTCTCAGCTTACATTGAAGCGAAAATGTATCAAACAGTGTAAATAACTCAAATGTTATAATGAAACGCGTTTAAAACGTCAAATAAATTTAACAAAATTTGGTTAAAATAATTAAATCCACACATTTAAAGTTAGACGACAAAATTGGATCAAAATTTTGAAAAGGAACTATTCTAATTTTAACTAAAAGTTAAAGGCTAAAAAACATATTTAACCTAAAAAAACCAACTAAGAGCTTTAATAAATCCAAGGTAAAATATTTTGAAAATAAATATTTTTTAATAGAAGAGTCAAAGATTCTCCAACTATTTTTAATCCACTACAGAAAGAAATACACGTAAAAAGTCTAATTCGTAGCTGAGAAAAGAGTTATTCAGTTCAAAGAAAAAAAATTGTAAGTAAAGAACGATTTTTCAATCGTTGAAAGCTGAAAGTTGCACTCTTCTGTTTGATAATGGAATATATGAATCATAAGTTTGACACAATTTGGAATATTTAACTTCAAATGTCACTACTCTCATACACGCAATTTAGTTAAAAGAGAAAAAATGTAGATAAAGTTGAACCTTGGTCAATTATCAATTTATCATGATCACGAAGGGTATTATACCTTTACGTTAACTCTTTTTTTAACCTACTTTATTTTTATATATTTTCAATATTTTAACATTAATTAGTTATGTAAAATGGTAATGCACAAAATAAAATGACATTAATGTTAAACTCTTGATTCTTCTAGACATGCACTCTGAGGATTGAAGAAAAGATGGGGCAAGCTAGGTTGGTTAGAAAGTTGAGATGCTAAGCATATATATTGTTGACTTGTGTTTCTCTTGAAAGAAAAAGGGAAATATATATAGTAAAAGCTTCGAATACTGCTTTTTGGCTGATTAATCCACTCATCAAGTTATAATATATAGTTGTGAACCTAACATATGAATATATTCCTACTTATGATTACAAATATTCAAAAACTTTTGATAGGAAAGGAAAGTGTAATTGTTGTATACACAAAGAACTACTCTTGTTACGTTACTGGCTACATCTATAGTTGTTCACACGCTGGCTTTAACCAATGTTATAACATTAAAATTCATCAATCTTTTCTATGATTAGTTTCTTTGTCTCGTCAACTTGACATTCAAGAATTGTATATTCTCCAATAAAGTTACACCTATTTAATTAGAACATAACACCTAAGTCAAACTAGCTTAATGAGTGTGTGTTTTGTTTTGTTTTTCTCTAAATAAAGAGAACAATAAATAATAAATGATACTGACCATGGTATCATAATAAATAAGAAAAAATCATCACAGGAGGTTTTTCAATAAATGTTCACTTTAACATTCCCTCAATAATTTAATGAGAACAGAACCTAATTAGTCATAGTTTGGGTTTACCTAACTTTTTCATGTGAAACTTTTGCAAAACACCTTTCTTAAATAGAAACCTATACAAGACATAAGATATTGAAAACCTATATATTAATAAATTAGGTATTGATAAATCGTTTCTTAAAATTAGTTCATATTATCAATATCTTATAAAGAAAACATATTTATATTATTCATGAAAAAGAAAAATTTATACAAAATTAATTTTTACTCTAAATTTTGTTGTTTTGACATTAAGTTTATCTCGTATACGCATCAAATTTTAATGTTGGTATATATAAGTTAGATTAAATATTTGTAAATTAGTATAATAATATGAATGATATGATAGTTTCATCCAATAATAATTTATTAAAAACAAATTTTAAATAACTTTAATATGATTATAATAAACAATAAACCTAACACAATTCTGAAAGAAGGATTTATAAAATAAAATTTATATTTACTTAAATATTAGTAAATTGATTTTATCAAAATGTATCTTTTTATTTATCTATCAATCTTGTGGACTAAGTTTGTGTCTTACTCCAATAACATATTATTTTTTAAAAATAAATGTAAGTATTGTTTTATAAAAGTATAAAAAAAGTAAGTATTATTTAATATGAATTTAAACAATATAAAATATATGTTTATTAATTTATGAAAAATGAAAAACATTGGTGACAAATGTTTATTTTAAAATTAAAATTAGAAGTGGTCATGGATTAAATTTTTAATGATCCAATCCACATTCAGTTTAGATCCAAATAATTGGATTAGATTTTCAATACAAATCTATCTTTTCAGTGAAACAAGTTTGAATTTTTTTAAAATCTAAATCCAAATATTTGGATCAAGATTTAAATTCAGTCCAAATATTTGGATCAAGTTCAAAATCTATAATCCATTTTTTTATAAAAGAAATTTAAATTGAATTTTTTGAAACCTGTGTCCTTAAGGCCGACAAGATACTATTTGGCTAGAGCTGTCAATTTGGTCCAACCCACTAGACTAGGGCCAAAAAAGTCTCCCATTAAAGAAGTCCACATGGCAAAAAACCACACAAAACTGTGGGTCAAGGTCCGTTCAGGTCGTCAGAGGGCTAAGCGGATCCGTCTAGGTTGTCAGGCTAGCCCGGTCTGTCTGACTCGTTGTGCTGGTCCAACACATTCAAGTTGGCGTGTCGGCTCGACCTCATACTGTTGGGTTGTTGAGCCCGCTTAGCCTGTCAGGAGGGCTGCTTAGTCCGTATAGGTCGTCTTGCTCGACCCATCCAAGTCATTGGGCCGACTCAACCTGTCTGGGTTGTCGAGCCCGCCCGACTCATTAAGGTCGTCGGGTCCTACCGTAAGGTTGTCGGGCACGACCCATCCGAGTCGTCAGGTCGGTCCAGTCCATCTAGGTCTTCGGGCTTGCCTGACCTGTTTAGGCCATCAGGTCTACCCAATTTTTTCGGGTTATCGAGCCCTACCAACTCGTTTGGGTCATCGGGTCCGCCCAGCACATTCGTGTCTTTGGGCCCATATGACCTATTCAGGTTGTCAGGCCCAACGACTCATCCAAGTCATCAGGCTCGCCCGACCCTTTAGGTCGTCGGGCCTGCCTGGTCCATATAGGTCATCAAGCACGACCCGTCCAAGTCTGGATTTAGTCTAGTCCATCTCAACCTTTAGCCTAGCCCAAGTAAAAATTTAAATTGAAAATTTGGATTCGATTTTTTGGATTATCCATTTTTGAAAATCTTGATTTAGAGAATGAATATCCAATGCATAAAATATATAAAATGTGGATTAGATTGAAATCCAAATTTATTAAAATGGATTTTAAATAGATTGGATTTTTAATAAAATGGATTGGATTGAAGCAAAAGTGGATCGGATTAAGAAAATTAGATTTTTTGTCTAGCCTAATTAAAATCACAAAAATCAGAATGAATTTATTCAAGAAAATAAACACTTCCACTATAAGTGTCCTATTAGAAAAATTAATAAAATGATCTTATCGTTGAACAAAATTATATTACTATTAATTAAAGGGGTTAAATATGTTTTTAGTTCTTCAACTTTTAATGAAAATTGAAATTAGTCCCTCTTAAAAATCTTTGAACCAATTTAGTAGTTTATCTTTAGATATTTAGATATTTAGATATACATGTGTTTAGTCTTTTCAACAAAATTTTTTAGAATTCATTTTACGTTTTGAATGTGTTTCTCAGCTTATATTGAAGCAAATATGTATGAAATGGTATAAACAAACTAAAATACTATAATTAAATGTGTTTAAAACGTCAAATAAATTTAAGAAAATTTGGTTAAAATGACTAAATTCACGCATTTACAAAGTTGAGATATTAGATTGGTTCAAAATTTTCAAGAAAGACTAATTTCAATTTTCACTTCAACAAAAACATATTTAATCTTTAATTAAATAAATACATATTTTTGTTTCTTTGTAAATTAAAAATACCCGACATTATTTATTTATTTATTGTTATTATTCCTATTTTCAAATATTTTGGCGTATTTATTTGGCAACTTTTTCTGCAAATAGATTGGGCCCATGCCATCCCACATACAAACTAAATTACATAGAAATAGAAACAGATCTTTGGTGCCACTATTTGTTCCCAAACCCAGAGCCTTAACCAACCAGAGTCTCCATTGCTCCTCGCTGTTCTTCCATAGTCACGCGCGGCAATTGGAGATTCACGCGTCACCATGGCCACTCCACCGACACTTCCAATTTCTTCCCAATCCAACGCCTCCGTCGGCGCCGCATCGCAGTCTCAGCCTCCGATAGCCACACCGGCGTTCCGCGCCTTCATCTCGCGAATGTCCTCTTCTCTCCGCCAGGCCTTCTCGCAGCGCCGGCCGTGGTCGGAAATGGTCGACCGTAGCGCCATGTCCCGACCTGACACCCTCGCCGAAGCCTACTCTCGGATCCGCAAAAACTTCTCCTACTTCCGCGTCAATTACGTAACCCTAATCGCGTTCGCGCTAGCCGTGTCGCTCATCACGCATCCGTTCTCGCTCCTCGTCCTCTTTGGCCTACTTGCATCATGGTCATTCCTCTACCTCTTCCGCCCCTCCGATCAGCCTCTCGTTCTGTTCGGACGCACCTTTGCCGATCGGGAAACCCTAGGGATGTTGGTGGTGCTCACCGTGTTCGTAATTTTCCTCACTAGCGTTGGATCCTTGTTGATCTCCGCTCTGATGGTTGGATTGGGATTAGTGTGCGCGCACGGCGCGTTTCGCGTTCCCGAGGATCTGTTTCTCGACGATCAGGAGTCTAACAGTACGGGATTCCTCTCCTTCCTCGGGGGTGCCGCCGCTTCTGCTGCCGCTCCGGCGGTCGCGCGCGTGTAAACGGCGGGATCTGGAAGGCCGGTGTGTCCGGTGGATTCTTGTCAGGTTGGTTCGGCCCTTTTTGTTGTATTATGTTGAATTGAAATTGTTACGAGATATTCTTTGGCTTTTAAGATCCAAAGCGAATTGCTTAGGGGTTTAGTTCTTCTGTCTTTTTTTTTTCGCCGAGAGATTGTTGAGCTATCAAATCTCAACTAATGCAGCTTAGTTACATATTTTTCTTCTGAAACTGTTTGTCATATATAATAGATTTGTATTTCACTTATTCTTCTGTTGTCGAAATGATACGTTTCAAATGTGGGAATTGGACTAGAGATTTAGAGAATGAGATTACTGTGAAATGTGCTTTTGTTCTGTTGTGAACTGTAGTGATATATGAAGTTCTTGTACTTACTGAAAAAATTCATGATACTCACAAGTTTCTGGAAAACTTGTATGATGCTTAGTTTAATAGTTTGTTGAATTGTGGTCAGAAAGGTGAGGTTGTCAGTTGTAGGAAGAAATTCTGATATTTTTGTTGGATTGTAGGAAGAATTTTGTTGTTTTTTTAGATGGTTACGTTGCCTATTATCAATTTAAAAACAATTATTTTCATTCATGTGTTATCTTAAAATTTGAAGACTTCTAAATTATATTCTTATAAAAACAGCAACATTTGCAATACTCAAATTGTAAATGAGAGAAATGATACATCAGAAGTTTCTTGTTTTTTTAATCTGAATGTGACAACTTTAAATAGCATGAAACGAAAGAAGCTTCTTTTATGTTGACTAATTCAGTGTATTTTGTGTTTGGTCAGGGTTAATTTTCTTTAGATGTTCAACGGGACAAATTTAACAGTTTTTAGTGTTATTTTTAAGTTGAAATCAGTGTAGGGACCCAAGTCTTCGGAATATATAATTTTTTCATTAAATTTTGGGACACGCTATAAGAAATATAAGTTGACTGGGTCACTGGTGAAGATCTGCAGATGTATTGGTAGTTTAGAGCACCTTCAGTGTAACAGATGTCTTAGATTAGATCTCATTATGTCACGTCACTTTTATACCATTCTTTATATTTCTATGACTTTTCTTTCAATGATAAGGATTGTAAAAGCTCATAATTTTATCATTTTTTAGTTGCACTGAAAAATTAATTTAATTGTGTTTCTGAATATAGTTTTGATATTGAAATATTGCGTTTTATTTTTTTTTATTGGTAATACGCAATTTTTACTTTCAGAACATTTTTATGTTATAACAGCTTGCTCCAATAGAAGTTATTTTTATAAGACCTTAGTTCTAAATTTAGCATCCTTTCATGTGCATTGGGGATGCCTTTGTGGTCACATAAGATAAGACAAGATGGTTCAAACATATGATGCAGAAGATAAGATGGATAAAAATACGATGTAGATGATAGCATGGTTAACAAGCGTGGAGGTTTTTCAAGATGCAGGTGTACTCTCATAGGATCACGAGAATGTTTTCTAGTCTTCGTAAACTCCCTTCTTTATTTTCGGATTCCCTCCAGTGTATAAAGAAGATTAATGTGAAAGAAGTAAGTAGAATAAATGAGAAACGATAGAGAGTGAATAAATGATTATGATTTGTTTTCATTTTTTCAGTTTTAGTATATTGACCCATCTATAAGAATTTTTTTGGATAGTGTATGGTAACAAAAGTTTATTTTGTCAATTTTATTTTTATAATCTGTGAGAAGAGTACCAACGAACTCTATCCACGTCTTTTTGCAACGATGCCACAAAATTGTAATGGTTCTGTGTTGTATACCCGTGTCCAATAGTATAATTAAAACATGTTTTCATTGTTTTAGGGGATTGTGATTTTGTTGAGTGCGATGGTACCCTGTTGCTTCCAAGTTCTCACCCACTTCATGTTATGGTAGAATGGGAGACCAGGTCGCGGACCATTTTGAGATTCTATAATCTTAGATTACTAAGTAAGAGTGTTTGCTTGTTATTGGAAGTTAGAGTATTTTCAGATTATATTTTTGTTCCTAATTTATATTTCTTCATTGCGTAGTATTAATGAGCCCCCTAATTATTATGAAGCCTTTCTAGATATAAGAACAAGAATACTTGTGTAGCAGTTTTTACTAGTCTTTCGTTTAATATGGTGTTGCGGGGCCATACCCTTACTGATAAGACACTGTAGGTCCATTGCAGTGACCTAGGGTGTGTTAATCTCTGATTTATAAATAGATTAAGCTTACCATATACTACAATTCAAATAAAGAATTTATATATTCTTAATATCTTTGTTTATACATACCATTTTAAAACATTGATAAATTCTCTGGTGTTTTGTTTCCGGAAACAATAGATTCAGTTTTATTACTTGCAAGTGAATTTTAACCCAGATAGTAGTTCGAGTTAAAAAAAAAGTGTCACTTACGGCAAATTTGCAAGTTGTGGCTAATGGTTATAACAAGAAACTATGCAAATTTTCTGTTTTAAAAAACAATATTTTTTTTACTTTTATTACGGTAGTAGTAAGAATTAATCATAATATTAGGGAGTATAGAATGCAGGCTTGTAGCACGGGTGTGTGGGAGGAATTAAATGTAAGAACAGTTTACGATGGGGCTTCTCATACAATTCATTTCAAAATGAATGCTGAGTAGTGAAACGTTGAGAGTACTATATATATATATATATATAAATCATATTACAATATAAAAAAATGATATGTTAATTATGTTTATTTTACTTTTAACTTAAAATTTTTTATATATGTTATTGTATTATTAGAAGAAAAATAATATTTTGATTGTGTTCTAAAGAAAAGATGCATCCAATTGATATTCTTTAAATAATATAATAATTCCTATTAAAATTTTAAGTTAGAAAACAAAAATAAATATAATTAAAATATTATTAATTTATATTTTAATATGGGTATTTTTTTTAATCTTTTGTAGTGTCAACATATCACACTACTGCTCTCAGAGGATAAAAGAATGTTTCTTTACAGGGTCGTAATTTACTCCTCCAATTTATTTTATTTATCGTTTTAAATAATAATTAAATCTGTATTCCATAAATGTATTGACGAAAAGGTGAATAATCCGTGTACAATTTACGTTAACAATAACATAAAGCAGAGTTATTCGAAAATTGACACAAAATGAGAGTAAAAGAATATTTGTTAATTCTCATCCGTAAGTATAGTCTTAACTCTATTTTTGAGGTTGAAATTTCTTCAAAAAACTTTAGTCAAAACATAACAAAATAAAGTTGTTCTAGTCAAATAACTAGTAGCTCGGTCACCAAACTTTGGGCTATGGAGAATGGGTTGCAAAACACGAAATTCAGCATTAAAATATCAGCTATTTCATTCAACATTAAAAAAAGAGCATGTTTATAATAAAATTCATAAAGAATGAAATTTAATTAACACGTTTGGTGATCTTTCTCAGCCTATCAATCCTCCTATTTGTAATGAACTATTCTGCTTGAAAATTGAAGTGTCCAAACATGGCAACACCTGCAAAAAGACAGTGAAATCCGTTAAAAAACACAGAGATATCCCAAACAAACAAAACACCATAATAATAGTGAAGTATAGTGTGTACAAAGTACTTAAAGTCTTAAACAGTTTTTGCTCTATCTCTTCAATACAAAAGAGGAAAGGAGAATATGGCAGGATAATACCGTTAAGTGGCAGAAAACTTTTTATTTCATTGATGGATTTGGAAGCTGTATGAATCGGTTCTGCAAAGTGACATATATAGGTCATTCCTATACAACTATGGATTTTCAAATTTCAACATACAAGAGTGACTAAATGATATGGCTTTGGCAAATGCAATATTTTGCTTAGAAGTTGCTCCATATAGAATTATAAATTTTGTTGAGTCTACACAATATTTATTCAGAGTGTTCTAAATCTTCGTCTTTATAGAATAGTATTTTGGCTTGCTGAGGTGAGAAGACTGTTTTGCAAATTCATAAACATTTTATCTGATAAAAATAAAAAAACAAGTTTTACCCCATAATAAGTATAGTAAAAGATGTGTTATAAAGCAAACATGAACAAATAAATAATGGAATATTTAACTCTGTCCCTCACATCCCTCTGAAGTTTTAACACTAAAAATTATCAAGGTATAATTTTGCAACTGACAGTGGCCACTCAATTAAAAATATCTGATCTTATTATTCAATATAAAAAATCATAAACCACAAAAACTACAACAAGTTTATGTTTACAAGAAAATCTGTGTAAGGTTAATGTTTCCATACATGTATTTCCACCTTCGTGTCAGAACTCTCAAAATAAAAATGAAAAGAAAAACCTATTTATTCATCTGAGTAGGTTTATATAAAATGACTTTCAGAGAATAACAAATGCAATAATCCTTTAGAAAACATGCAAGGGGTGAGGGGAAAATGGTTATTCTTGAAGTTGACACGTGGCATGGGACTTCCATAATGCTTGATACGGATATAGAATCAAATCGTATAATTTAAAGCCTGCAAGCTATAATTTTCATGTGTGTTATCACGAAATTGCAATTTTTTGTTATCAGAGACCAATTTACTATATTAAGCAACCCATATCTGATACTTCTCTCTTCAGAATTAGCATTTGGTAACAACATCATTGGTGAGGCACACCACCACTATTTTCTGCCCACACTACTCAACACTTTAATTTTCTCATTTTTGGTTAATATTCTTTTACATGTATAAATTAAAAGGAAAAACAGTATAAATAAAATAAGTAGACAGAATGCACTCATGCAGTTACTGGTTTATTAAATGTTTTCTTGTCAAAATTATTTGGTTTGAATATTGGTGTCAAATTTGCAGGAGTAGCAATAGTTTTGGAGAACTCAAAATGACTTCTGCAGCCAAGGAGTACTTCTTCAAAATCTTCTCCCCAGAGAAACACTCTGAAACAATGGTATATTTTCTTAGTTATACTTTCTGCAACCTACACTAGTTACATTAAGATATAACATTGATGTTCTTATATACATTTACTATGCAGTAGTTGATTTCAAAACATTATGCAGTTACCAAAGTATTATTATATCTTAAGTAACTTTGATCATCTTATTGTGTTTTTCCTGAAATTTCAGGTTATTCCAAGTTGTTTTGTGAAGTCTGTACGTTTAGGAAGAAGGAGAATCCCTAAAGATATCATCCTCAGAAATGTTAGTGGTAGGGTTTGGTGTGTGAAAACTCGTCTCGTTGGACACAAAATCTACTTTCAAGAGGGTTGGAAGGTTTTTCAAGAAGAGAACTGTATAAGAAAAGCAGATTTTCTACTTTTCAAGTATGATGGGACCAATGTATTCAAGGTGGTAATTCTTGAGCAATCGTCACGCTGTGAAAGGAGAGAAGTTGAAGAAGATGAGGTGATAGACATTACTGAAGAGGAAGAGAATGAAAACTCTGAAGACTCTATGATGGAGGAGGAGGAAGATAGTGATGATGAGGATGAGTACTGTGACGATGACAATTATACAGAAATAGAAGAAGAGAGTGAAGAAGAACAAATGAGGAGTAAAAATCATCATAGTAGAGCCAGCAATAGTAAGTTTTTTCTGCATTTCTTATGAGTGCATGAATCAGTTTTTATTGATGATTCATTTATCTGGTTCAGGGGATAGTGCAACGAGTTCCATTCCCAAGACTGAAGATCCTCATCTTGAAGACTATGAATTTGATCCACGAAAGTATATTCAGCATGAAAATCCATACTTTGAAGCAAAACTGTACAAAAATAGACCCAACGAATTGGTTAGAATTCTTAGATCTCTAAGTAGATGTTGAAATAAAAATGTTAATTCAATGATGTTTTTTTTCTCACTCTTTAACTGTTGTTGTTGTTGTGTTCTTGCTTGCAGCATGTTCCAGCAAATGTCCTCAGAGACTCGTCCCTTACTTTTCCAGAAGAGATCACCCTTTCACGTTGCAGATGCTTCCAAAGTGAGGTATACTTTTAGTAGTAACTTACCATCTTGACAATTATGTATGTGTTAGTTATTTGTGTTGAGAATCTGAATTTATAGTTGTGTACTTTTTTGCTGGTGCAGGACACTAAGAGAAATGAATTACGAAACAATCATTGTGGCTTTTCACGACAGACACAGATGTATTCGAAAGTAACAAAAGTGTCCGAGTGGCAAGATGGTCGAGTATGTATTAAAGGGTGGACAAGCTTTTGTACAAAGAACAAGATCAAAGAAAATGATGTGTGTATCTGTGAAATTGTATCAGGGAAAGACCAAATAGTAAGAACACTTCAGGTGCACGTGCTTGGTGCTAGGAACGGATGAACAAATCTACCACTGAATTGGACTTTGGACTTGATTATTTTAAATACTTCTATTGACTAATGTTTATAATTTTCTCATATGGAATCTATTTTCTCATGATAACAATATTTATCTCTATTCCACTGCACATTCATTTAGCATACTCTATTTTACTTCTCAATCATTTCTTTCTCTTATTCTAATTGGGACAATTTCTGTTGAAATTAATTTGGAATTCTGCTTGTAGCTTAATTTCCTTTTGTTTTCTTGGCTATGTTAGGATATTTTTATGGCAAGATATATACTAGTATTTTCTTAAAACAAAATCTAAACTAAGATTTAAAACATCTAATACAATCTCATACACGATTTTATAACTTACATATATCAAGAAGACATATTTGATCATGATTTAAACATTGGAAACATCTAATATAATCTCATATTTAATTTTTTAAATCAACTCCCTCTTATAAACATCTTTAATAAAGAGGCAAACCATCATCCAACTATAATGAATAATAACCTTATACATAAACTTAGTACACTTGACTATTATGCCTGATCCTATAAATAAATAAATGAAAGGTAAAAGTTCAATTTCAATCACTTATTGAACTCAAATAAATACATCAAACTCTACCTTCAACTCATTTAAAAAAAAAATGCATCAAAGAAGAACAAAAAAAAAAAATTAACAATTGGCCTAAACTAACATCACCATAAAGTTTGGGTAGTAGAAGGAACAGTTTCTATATTTACCTATCACATGGTGTTGCAATGTCATTGTTTATTTGTTGACAAAGACACTATTGGTACATTGCAAAGATCTAAAGGATATATTTGACCATGATTTGAAGTGGATTTATATGTTTTTCTGCTAATCATTAAGATGAACCACTGATTCTAATATTATTGATGGATTTTTTGTAGAGAGAAATTTATTGAAGAGATATATAAATAAAACCTGAGTTAAACCTACTTAAGAGACTTGGTACTCTTGGGTTGACACAAACATCTAAAAATATAATAAATATTTTTCTTTTAAAAAGGTTTTTTTTAATTAAAAAAAAAACTTAAACAAAGTATCCGTACATTTCTTTTTATGCAACTCTCACACTAATCTTTGGAATTCTTAAAAAGGTTTAAACATTTTGTCGTATTTAAAAACTCCCTCCCCCGAGTACCAAGTAAAGAGATCCACGCTCATGTGTATTCCTTGTTAACTCTCATTTATACCCTTCATTCATTATAAGTCTATGGATGAGATGAATCAATGTATTTATGATCTCCTAATAACATAAGTCACTCATAAATAGAAGAAAAAAAAAATCCTTTACATTATATATAATGCCATTAAGTTTAAATACTATCACCAGTATATACTTTTAAATTAAACTGAATCTTTAGCATTATTAATAAAAATGAACCAGCTTATATTGCTATGAATCAGTGTTAACTTATTCTTATTTTATATAGACATGATTGGGCTTCTAAGAAGTTTCTTTAGTTTTATTTTGTTTTATTTTTTTCTGTTGCAGTCTGTGTTATATAGTTATTTTAAAACTACTTTTGTTTCGTCCTAAAATAATAATTAGGGCAGTGTAAAAAAGTATATTTAATTTTGATAGGAGGAGGGGTAAGTTGGTGATTTTGCATGAATTTGTAATTTAGCGGTGAGGAAGTGAATAATGGAGGAATGGGATGGGCCTACAGTATAAGTGGAGAAGAAGAAATAGCCGTTGGGACTTAGGGGTGCGGACAGAGAAGAAATAAAGAATGGAGAAAAGAACAAATAAATGTGCAAAGTTGTAAGGAAAAAACTAGCCGTTTGTCTTTGCAAGAAAACTACTAAGAAGGAAGAAAAGGGTACACCACACTACTGTGCCCACCACACCCACCTGACAATTGTCTTCGGTTTTTCCTCTCTCTTCCCAACACAAGATTCCTCACCCCGCGCGCCCCACTCACGTGCCCCTCTTTCTTCCCATTCCTACAAAATCCTCAACCAACTCTTCTTCCTCTTCCTGTTTTAGTTTTTTCCATCACTCTCTTCTCTCACACACACACACAGTTTCAGTTTCAGTCTCATGGACACTGCTACTGATTCTCACACTCTGTCTCACCAAAGAACCAATCCAAGTCTCACACTTTTTCTTCTTTAGTTCCCTTCTTTCTTGCTTCATTCCTTGTACTGTCCTACTGTTTTTCGTCTTGTTGTAATGGGGAGCAAGAACCTCTCCTCAAAATGTTTTTTTTACCATAAGCATTTTCAAAATGGGGTGAGGAATCATTTTTTGCGGTTGTTTCTCCTTTCGTGGTTTATTGTGGTGGCAGTGTTTGGTGAAGAGCGTTGGGATGGGGTTGTTGTGACACAGTCAAACTTCCTAGCACTTCAGGCATTCAAGCAGGAGTTGGTTGATCCCGAAGGCTTCCTGAGAAGCTGGAACGACAGTGGCTATGGAGCTTGTTCCGGAGGTTGGGTTGGTATCAAGTGTGCCCAGGGACAGGTTATTGTGATCCAGCTTCCATGGAAGGGGTTGAAGGGGCGTATCACTGATAAAATTGGCCAACTTCAGGGGCTGAGAAAGCTCAGTCTCCACGATAACCTAATTGGTGGTTCCATCCCTTCATCGCTCGGGGTTCTTCTCAATCTGAGAGGGGTTCAACTCTTCAACAATAGGTTCACAGGGTCCCTCCCTCCTTCATTAGGTTCCTGTCCCTTGCTTCAGTCTTTAGACCTCAGTAACAATCTGCTCAGCGGGACAATCCCGCTGAGCCTTGGGAATGCCACTAAGCTTTATTGGCTTAACTTGAGCTTTAATTCCTTCTCTGGTCCAATACCAACTAGCTTAACTCGCTTAACTTCTCTAACTTACATATCTCTTCAACACAACAATCTCTCTGGGTCTATTCCTAACTCATGGGGTGGTAGCTTGAGGAGCCACGTCTTTCGGCTCCAAAATCTGATCCTAGATTATAACTTCTTGAGTGGCACCATTCCTGCTTCTTTGGGCAACTTGAGTGAACTCACAGAGATTTCTCTCAGCCATAACCAGCTTATAGGACCTATTCCAAATGAAATAGGAAGCCTTTCTAGACTTAAGACAGTAGATTTTTCTAGTAATGCATTGAATGGAAGCTTGCCAACCACTCTCTCTAATGTGTCCTCTCTCACTCTGTTGAATGTAGAGAACAACCACCTAGGCAATGAAATCCCAGAAGCCTTAGGCAGGTTGCAGAATCTATCTGTTCTAGTTCTGAGCAGAAACCAATTCAGTGGCCACATTCCTCAGAGTATTGGAAACATGTCAAAGCTTACACAGCTTGATTTGTCAATGAATAATCTCAGTGGAGAAATTCCAGCATCCTTTGAAGATCTGGGTGGTCTTAATTTCTTCAACGTTTCTCATAACAACCTCTCTGGTCCAGTTCCAGCCCTGCTTGGGCATAAATTTAATTCGAGCTCATTTGCGGGAAATATTCAACTATGTGGATATAGCCCTTCTACCTTATGTCCCTCGCCAGCTCCTTTTGGTTCACCTAAAGAAATATCAGAGAACCATGGACGCAAGAAACTAGGCACCAAAGACATAATTCTCATAGTAGCAGGAGTGCTCCTTGTTGTCCTGGTAACACTTTGCTGCATTCTGATATTCTGCCTGATCAGAAAAAGAACAGCATCAAATGCAGAGGGTGGTGGCCAGGCCACAGGGAGAGCATCTGCATCTGCTGCCACGATAGAAAAAGGAGTCCCTCCTGTCGCAGGTGAAGCTGAAGCGGGTGGTGGTGAGGCCGGAGGCAAACTGGTCCACTTTGATGGACCATTGGCTTTTACAGCAGATGATCTCTTGTGTGCAACAGCAGAGATAATGGGAAAGAGTACGTATGGAACTGTGTACAAGGCTACATTAGAGGATGGAAGTCAAGCTGCAGTTAAACGATTGAGGGAAAAGATCACGAAAGGTCAGAGAGAATTCGAATCTGAAGTTAGTATCATAGGAAGAATTCGACACCCAAATCTTCTGGCATTGAGAGCCTACTACTTGGGACCCAAAGGAGAAAAGCTTCTAGTATTTGATTACATGCCTAAGGGAAGTCTTGCTTCTTTCCTACATGGTAAGATTGCAGTGATAATTTTTTCTTGTCATGGTACAGTTAAAAGTTGGTTTAATTTCTTGTCAACACACTATTGAATTGACAGTTTTCCATTTTTATGCAGCTCGTGGGCCCGAAACAGCCATTGATTGGCCAACAAGGATGAAAATAGCACAAGGAATGGTTCGTGGGTTGTTATACCTTCATTCCAATGAGAACATTATACACGGAAACCTTACGTCCAGCAATGTGGTGCTGGATGAGAATACGAATGCTAAAATAGGTGACTTTGGGCTTTCAAGGTTGATGACAACTGCTGCTAATTCTAACGTGATTGCCACTGCTGGGGCATTGGGATACCGAGCACCTGAGCTATCGAAGCTTAAGAAAGCCAACACAAAAACTGATGTATACAGTCTTGGTGTCGTCTTGTTAGAACTCCTAACGGGGAAGCCACCTGGTGAGGCTTTGAATGGCGTGGATTTACCCCAGTGGGTTGCCTCCATTGTCAAAGAGGAGTGGACAAATGAAGTTTTCGATGTAGAGTTGATGAGAGATGCTTCAACATATGGCGACGAAATGCTCAACACGTTGAAGCTTGCTTTGCACTGTGTTGATCCTTCTCCGTCAGCACGACCAGAAGTTCAGCAAGTCCTTCAGCAGCTTGAAGAGATTAGACCAGAGATATCAGCCAGTTCGGGTGACGATGGAGCCATCCCTTCCACCAGTGAATGAGTATTTAGGACTAACGTAGTAGAGTAGCTAGTCTATATTATTCTTTCATTCTTACATTAATTTCTTTTTTGCCTGTTTGGAGTGCTAGTGTCTGTACATATAGTAGTGTGCTTAAATCAGGAAGTGTTCTCTTTAACACTTCATTGCTTCATTTTTAATATCCTGTGAAAAATTGAGTTTTAATTTAACAGTTAATAAACCACCAGTCCTAAGTGGATTGTAACAACCCAACGCATTTAAGGTCAGATGATAGGAAAACTAATGCCCAGTGGATGAGAAAATAAAGTAAAATTAAAATAGAAGGAAAAGCATATTTTGAGGAAGTCAACTTTTCTTCCGGTCCCTCTCCAATCAAATACAAAAAACAATCTGTCATTCCCTTCTCCAGTATACCAAGTTCGTAAAGTGAAACCACAAACGAATAGTGTTCAAACTAATGAAACCAAAATATATAAGTACCACATAAAAAAGGAAACCATTAGGGGTTAGACACTCAACTGTTCACAAAAAAAATTAAAAATTAATAACAAGAAATGTACAGCTCTGAGTAGTTGAAAACATTGATATCTTGAATGTCGTCGGTAAAAAAAAAAGGTGGGGGATATATGCATATACAACAACTCTCTAAGGTTAAAACTAAAAGTTCGTCTGAAGTAATGTAACTACATAAGATTAAATTAATGAAACAAAAATCTATAGTTACTGCATAAAAAAAAGGTGAAAACAGAATTTACAGCCAAGCGCATTTTAGCTGCTGTCTCTTGAGTAAGCAGCTGTTTCTTCCGCAAGCTTCTCCCACACAGCTGCCATCTTCTCCGCATAGCCTGCCTGTAAAATGGATGAAGGGCATTAGCAAATTTTCTGAACCACAAAAGATAAACGTCGTCTAAACGTAACAGCTAACAGAACTCAGAACATAAATGAACTTTACTTGATTGACAACAAACCCTCGCAGCATGCTTTGAAAGTCGCTATTTCTCTCTTGGTCAATTCTTTCAAGTTCGCTCCTATTGTTCTCCTGCAAACATTCCACACTCATAAGTGATAACTAGCCAATATTCCATGATAGAGACATACCAGCGATATTTCATAAATATTTTATTTGATGTTTTGTTTTTCTTAATAGAAATACAATTTCGAACTAAATATGAAGAACACGTAAGGAAATCACATCTTAATCTGGAGACTAAACGAAACTCGGAAATAATGGAACAAATTGCTAAGAGCTGAAAAACTAGAACCTATTTTTACAAAAGATGAGAAGACCAACCCAGATATATGGAACTCAACAAAAACGAAAATTGGAAGGTGAAATTTTCTTCCCCCTGGATTCTATAGTCCTCTCTCATTTGATGTAACTCAAATTTTCCCTTTGTTCCATTGAAGCAACCCAAATCTTTTTGGTGATCGCAGAAAACAAAGAAGCAGATTACAAATAGTACCATAAGAGAGAATAACAGACGAACTATAGTATTTTGGGTCAGGTGAACACGCTATTTGGAATCTACCGTTCTATAGAGACAAAATTAATCAGCTGAATCTTCATTTTTCATGGGATGCTTCTGCTAATAGTTTCTCCAAAACAAAATATCAGATGATGCTAACATTATAACAAATTATACTATTAAAGCACATTTTCATATATACAAACTTTACTCTTAAATCAATATAATTTTACTCCCAATGAAACCAAATTTATAGATTTACTTTTGATTAACTAACTGGGCCGGTTCAATTTGAAAACCCAGTGAAATGTTTATCTAGTTTTCAGTTTGTCTAACCAATAAAGCAGAAGCAAGACGAAGAGGAACAACGAACTAGAGGGAAAAACAGATGAGCAGGTCAAACCTGCAAATCATGGTATTAGTTTGAACTGGCTTTCATTTTTAGATGTTGAGTTCTTATGAGGGGAAACGTCAAGGAGTCAATACCAATAAGTTGTGAGCATTACATATAAGTAAGACCAAGAAACCACCTACAACTCAACCTTAATACAATGAGATTGAGTCTTTTTTCTTGTCTACTACTTATATTGTTCATTGCTAATCAGTGGTGACTCGCTTGTAGTGGTGTTTACTAGAACGGGACATGTTTTTCTAAATCCCTTATAAGGAAGACTTCCAATACAAGGAAATCTTCAAATACATGACTCTTCAACCACTCACGTGTTCGTTCCAGTTCATTGCAACACTTGTTGGGTTCTTGCGAAGGGAACCACCGGAGAGATTTGACACTAATGTGTCAGCATTAATAAGAGACCAAGACATCACCTTCAATCCAAAACTTTAGAGCAATGAATTTGTGGATCTTCTTTCTTATATGTAGTTCATCTTCGGTCTATTTCTAATTGAGGCTTTGAAGAGTGTATGACTGAACTTTTTAGTCTCTTTCAATTGAGGCTTTGAAGCGTTGGGCAACATATTGATTAACTTTGAAGCACTAGGCAACATATTGATAACTTTGAAGCCATAGTATAGAATATAAGTTCGAATAGTCTACTTCCAATATCAGATCTCGATGCACTAAACAACATAACAATGGTTATCCTTTCTTTGATTCACTACTTCAATGATAAAAGTAAGATCTAATCTAAAAATAAACCATTAGATTTCCATACAAAAATGACAACAGATCTAGAAATCAAATTTGAATTCGTTACCAAATTTGCTATTGATTGAAATTTTTAACTGAGGCAGCCCTCAATGAAACAATTTATTGGTGCATCAAAATATGGTTAGTGTGTGTCACTAGTATAGTCTATTTATTTCATTCTGACACTTGGCAACAAATTCACTTGCATTTGAAGTATTGAGAAAATCAAGTGAAAATCTATTTATAGCAGGTCAAATTTATCATCAAAAAGTGATTGATTTCAATAAGATCATTTATGATAATTTAAATGTATCCCATCAATTTTCCCACAATGTATTACCGTTTAATATAACTGCGCACATGAGATGAAAGCAAAAAAGACAATATTCTTCGATACATGACAAATATGGAGGGGGCATGCAATGTATGCCAAAGAAAATATGAGAAAAGTCAGTTCAGAGAGTGAAAATGAGTTAACATGCAGGGAGATAATAGCTCATAGTTTCAAGAGTACAGCTAAGTCAGAGTTACACATGCCAAAGAAGGGAGAGGACAACCCAGCAAAAGGTTGTAAAATGTTACCTTGATTCGTTCATACTCTCTATCTGCACAAATTTTAGCATTCTCAGTAACTCTGATGGCTTCTTTTAACTCTTCAATTTTCCGCAACCTAGACTTGTCTCCACCAAATATTTTGGATGAAGCAACCTCAAGCTTTTCCACCCGCGAATGTAAAGAAGCTAATTCTGATGAGAGTGTTTGAACAGTCAACAACGCACTTGATCTGTCAGAAAATGCATTGTTGACAGCTAGCATTGTCCCAAGGTACTCATGTAGTTTATCCTGCAACATACATAAGATATTACTCACAACAATAGAATGAGTTAGGGATTGTTATATCAGGAGGTTAAAGCATCTATCATCAAAATAGTTTCCAGTTTTCCACCATAGATTTTTAAAAGCTAAGAGCTTCAATAATGAGTCACAAGAATACTTGTACTTGCCAAATGTTTGATTGTCTGTGTATTCAGCTCTCTATATAACCTGCTTGCTTTAACCGTTGCAGTTGCCACATTTTTCATGTCAGCAGCTCGTACCCTCTGAGACTCAAATATGGCTTCTTCTGTCTCAAATTTAGTTAGCTTTACAAAAGCCAGTCCTAGTTCACCCACTGTTTCACCCATGTCTTGCTGAAACTTGACTAGGGATTCAGCCTGTAGGTGTCAATGCAGATAAACAAAATTCAGCTCAGAGATCAACAAAAGAAAAAACAACACTTTTTATTCAGTTCCACAAAACAAAAATGTACATGGTAATTCAATTCAATTTGATAAAGGAGCATATGTTAAACAAAATCTAAATCCAATAATAACAGAGACACATTAGAGGAATGTTTTCAATTCGACCAACTGATAATAAATATTTTAAAATGTTTTAAACATATCCTAAATTAGCTGCTTAAGAAGATATTTGCCTATATGATCATGCTCATAACCTTAAATTCATACTCATTGATTATCAATGTAAACTTATCGAATGAACTTATTGAACAACCACGGAGTCAAGCTCAATGCCCAGATACAACATAGAAAACTAACTAACAAAAACTTATAAAAAAATTAAGAAGTACTTAGTTATGCTGACTACCAAATGCAGTTGGCTAATGAACTTATTGAAGAAGCTGATTACCTAAATGCAGGTAGTTAATCCTATGTATAATAAACTTATGTACTTAGTTATGCTGATTGCCGAAATACTCAATACCAACAACCAAGGAAGCTCATAATGAACCAATATCTACTAATTAAGCACAGTTAAGCTCATTATCCAAATGCACCACACAATGTGAACTAACAACCATTAAAACCAAAAACCAGAGAAACACAAAACCTGCTGAGAGACATTGCTAAGATGGTTCTCAAAGTCCACCAACTTATCCTTCCTCTCCATAAACTCCTTATCCTCCTCCACAACCAAGGGCTTGCTCCCAACCCAATCATTGGTAACAGACTGCTTCAACTCCTTGAAAATCCTGAGCAAGTCCCTCCCGCCCTTGGCCGGTTGAGCCACCTCAGCCACCTCCGCCTCACCCCCAAACAGCTGCCTCGGTAGCCTCACGGCGCCGTCGAGCATCCGCGATGCGACATCGGTGGTCCTCGCCAGCGGAAGCCGCCCCTTTGCCTCGAGAAACACCCTCAGCTCCTCGCTTCGCCCGATCACCGGGTGCGTCGCTAGCTTCCTGAGGTACTTCTCCAGCGCCACGCGCCGCTGCTCCACGAACTCCTGCTTCTGCATCACCTGGCTCTCCACAGTGCTCTTGTCCGGCCTCACCGGGATGAAGAACCCGCGGTAGGTCTCCGACAGCCGGTCCGCGAGCGTCACGACGTCGCGGAACCTCCTCCGGACGGCGAATTCGGTGCCTTCGCCGCCGAATTCGGGGAAGTTGGTGCGTGTGGTGATGAGGTAGGTGTAGAAGGTGGCAGAGCCGGGGACAAGGGAGGTCGCAAGGTCCTGCTCCTTCTGAGGATCCGTGACGACGATGTGGAGGTAGTCTTCGCAACCGGATCGGGCGGGGGTTTTGTCAATGGCTTGGTCGTGGCCGTTGGAATCGAAGGAGGTGAAGATCGCATCGGCGTAGGAGGGAGGGTCGAGGAACGAGTTGAAAGGGGAATTAGGGCTATGCGGAGGCGTAGAGCGGTGGCTCTGGCGGTGGACGTAGTCGTCGCCGCCGTCCTCGTCGAGGATCAGCGACTCCATTACTTCGTCGTCTTGCGAGGCGTGCATAATCTGATTGTGTTCGTCGTTGAAATCGTGACTCATCATTTTGGAGGATCCGTTTATGAGGTTTGGTAGCGATTCGAAATCATAGTGTGGGAAGGGTGAAGAAGGAGGAGAGTGAGAGTGTGAGGAAGGAGTGAACGAGTTATGACTCGGCGTTGTAGGTGAGTCAACTCGCTTAAGAAAAAATAGGATAGGGATGATGGGGCCAGGAATGGGTTCCAGTGCCACCAAAACTAAGAAGCATGCGAAACGCGTTTATCTTGTTTGTGACGCATCTTTTGGTTTGTTGCAGAAGAAACCAAACCAAGCCCTTAGAAATGTGTGCTTTCTTCAAAGCCCAAAATTGAGAGCAGAATGTTATTCATGTAAATGACGAGTGTTCCTTGTTCTTCTTTTTCTGAAGAATTTTGGTCCGAAATTTATTTTTGCAAGGATCATTTTCTGTTATCTCTTCTTCTTCTTCAAAACATCGTAAAGTTCTCTGCACGTTCAGTTTTTTCGATTAACCAAACTTTTATGTAATGTAAATAAAGTTAAATAAGGAAATATCTCCAAACTCATAAAAAAAGTTATATTTATCTATTTAAACATTACATTGGAGTTCTTCTCTCCGATGTCAAATTTTAATTTACCAGTTACTTGTTTCACGGCTTTAATTTAAACTTAAATAACTGATTTGAGAGTGACGTACCGGACATTAATGAAAGAAATAGACAAATAAAAATATAGTATTAATTTTAATAAAATTTAAATCATGTATCATAAATAACACTTCAAGTTGTATTAACATTCATGTAAGATTACTTCAAAGATATTATTTATATTATTTTTTTTGTTTTTTAAAATATATTTTGTGAATAAAATTATGATGGAACAAATAAGTTTGAAAACTTATTTTTTAACGATGGTATTTTAATGTATTTTAAGTCGGAACAGTTTAATTTTAAGTTTAATTTTATGATTATTTATTCAACAAATTTATCATGACGTATAAAAATGAAGTCCTTACTTATAAAAAAAATTATGTGTTATAACATATTTAAGAGTTAAATATGTTTTTGATATCTTGACTTTTAGTAAAAATTGGAATTAGTTTATTTTTAAATTTTGACCTAATTTAGTCTCTTGATTTTGAAAATGTGTGGATCTAATTTGTTTAACCACATGTTATTAAGTCTATTTGAAACGTCAAATAAATTTAACAAAATTTTATTTAAAAGATTAAATTTATGCACACATTTTTATATTTGAGTGACTAAATTAGGTTAAAGTTTTGAGGATAAAATAATTATAATTTTCACTTAGGATGTGTTCTTATGTGAGTGATGATTTGAGGGAGAGAGGTGATTGATTTGGGTTGATTAGAAGGTGATGTGTATGTTGTTCTTTTTTATAAATTTGGGAGTGATAGTGGAGTGAATTTGAGAGTAATTTGTGTGAAAGTATGTGAATGATTTGATTGATGTAACTAAAAAAATTAAATTTAATACATAAAAATGTAAGATTACCTAATTGTCTTTGGTGTTAAAAAAGTAATATAGAATGATATTTAGATAATTTGTATTTAATTTTTGATATTTTTCTATCATAAATAAAATTGTTAATAATATTTATTAATTAAAAAATTAATATTATAATACTTTTTTATTGGAAAATTTTAATATTTGGAACAAGTTCCATAAAAAGGTAACAAGTTACAAAGATGCATGAAAATGGAATAGGATACAAGTCAAATAGAACAGGTTCATGAGTGTTGCACCAAAATAGAATAGGTTCCAATTAAAATGAATTTGGTTCCATTCACTCACATATATGGTTCCAAAACAGATCCACTTCCAAGTTGTGTTGTCTCAAGCCATGCATGGCCTCCACCAACAACAATGGTGGAAAGGAGGGCAGACCTAAAGCAATGAGAGAGTGCATATTCTTCCATTCTTTTATTCTAATAAAATAACGAGGATATTTTAGTAAAATGAGCACCATCACTCTCAAATCTCATCTACAAAGCGGGATGTTATTACAAGATCAATCTCGCAAATTAACGCCTTCCACCGCTCTTCATTCAATAAAAAAGAACATAATAAATCTCTTGAATCACTGCTCGCAATTACCTTTGAACAATAAATTCATTTCAAAATAACACGATCTTAAAGTTAATAGACTAAAAGCATATTCAACTTTAAGTAATTCAAAAAAGTATTTATTTATAGTTGTTATCGGTACATTCCATGAAGATTTATTTTTTTTATTCATATTTTATTTTTTATTTTATCTTTTATATAATAAATTTTTTAAGTTAAATTAATTATTTTACTACTTTAAGGACATTTTTTTAGATTTTTTTTATTTGACCACTTTTCTAATTTTAACATTTTTATTAAATTAAAATAATTATCTATAATAAAAAATTACAAAATAAATAAAACCCACTTGCAATAAATATATAAATTTTTATTTTATTTTTTTTATAATTATAATAATAATAATTTTATTACTTTTTTTACCATAAAAAAGTTAACACATGTTTTCACTAATAATATATAACTTAGAGTTACTTTCTTAAATCTCTAAAACTTTAAAATAAATTAAATAGAAATTCTTATATTGATTTAATATATTTCAAATGATAATTCATTGCTGCATGTTTATATACCGATTATAATTTTGTTGTTAGTTTAGTTTTCTCTTTATGTAACTTTCTACTCTGAATGTGCATAACATTGTAGGTTTGATTTTTGAATAAATTCAAATAATCTTTTGTTATATATATATATTTATATGTATTTACTTTTGAAAATATTTTAAGTGTGTAAATTATTTTATTGACTAGTATACTTATAAATTGAAAAAAGGATAATAATATGCTTATCTTTTTAACCAAATTGTGACTTATTTTTCTAGGCAATGAGGTCGGCCTATTAAAGGGTAAATAAATTACTATAATGCATTTTTCCATAATCTCATTCCAATCTATTTTATTCATGTTTTTTACTCTTCATTCTGCTATATTTATTATATTTATTGATGGTGTTATTTCTGATGATTGTGCTGGTGTGTTCTTCTTAATGATTGTAATAATTAGGGTATGGCATTTTCATTAGAGAATCCTAGAAAGAAAATTGGCACTACATTTATCATGGACAATTAACATGTGAAGATGTTTAGCTTTAATTAATGCCAATTTGAAATGAAACACTTGTCTTTTTGTTAGCAGTGAAAAGGATCTCCTTAACTACCTTTGTCTTTGGCAAGTGATAATGTTTAGTGCATGTTTATGTTTTAAGAAAAACAAGTTTGGGATATCATATTGTAGCAGCGGCTATTCTTTTATTTTTATTTTTTTCATGGAAGAAACACATCCCATTTTCAAATTGATATCATGAATATAAAAGTGGAATAATCTCATGAATTATTAAAAATATTCTAAAATAAGATATTGATTGGCAATAATTTAAACAATTAAAATATTTCATGCAATTTAAAAATAATGTATAATGTTTTAATTTAATTTAGTTTTCTTAAACCATTCTATAATTCAATTTTATTTAAATTATAATACAAATAATTATTTTGCATATTTAAATGAACAAATGTTAAATTACTAGAAGAGAAGAGAGTATGTCATTAACTAGTTTTGAAATATGAGTCAATTCGTATATAAAAGATATGTCGGTACCTTTAATCCAAAATTTTAAAATAAAAAAAATTAAATATATATTTTTAGTCTATTATTAACTATAACACAAAGATTAGAATTGGCATCTTCAAAAAAATTATTTTTTTATTTAATTATTTTATATTTTTTTTTGTATGCATCAAATAAAATAGTTTGAGATTTATTTTTGTAAATATTAACTTATTCTTATATTTGGTGTGTCTTTTATTTTCTTCTCTTTTCTTTGCTATGATTATATATATATATATATATATATATATATATATATATATATATATATATATATATATATATATATATATATATAAAAGTTGAAAGTGATACTAGCACTAGAGCTAGTTAGTAATTGAAGAAGTAATATAGTAATGTTGATGATGATGTGCCTTAGTCTTTTTGAGGATTTGTGTTAAGTTCTTAATCATACTTTGGAGTATTTATGAGTTGTGTTAATTATATCTTTTAGATACAATGTATTATAGTTTGAAAACTGAGATGTTGTGTAATTGTAATTATTCGTGCTACTTTTGAATTATACTAATTTTATTATTACTATTTAAGATGATTTGAAAAATAGGGTTACTACAAACGACACTCGACTCTGGCATATGCATTGTTTACACATGTTGTTTTCTTCGTTACAAGTGTGTTATGTTTGCATAAATAATTATTTTGCATATTTGAATTCACAAATGTTAAATTATTAAGGTAGAAGAGAGTTTGTAACTAGCAAAAAAATACATGGATCTAACTAGCTTTTAATATATATATATATATATATATATATATATATATATATATATATATATATATATATATATCTCTAATTAAAAACTTAAAAATAAAGAATTTAAATTTGGCTTATATATTATTTAGTTCACCCATTACATTTGATGTGAGATTTTCTATATCATTCTTAAATTTCTAACATAATAATAAATTACATTTAATAGGGATAAAAAAAAGATGAACTTTTCCTAATGAATAGTAATAAGATGACTTAATTAATAATTTGACTTTTATATTTATACTTTATTCATTTTGATTCTTATATTTATTTTTTATTCAATTAAATTTGTATAAAGAATTAATGTAGCCATTTCCTTTAAATTAAGAGTAATATCATTTGGAAGTATTGTGTTGAAATCTATGTTTATCATGTGTCAAATTATGTTTGTCACTTATCAAAATATAAATCATCTCCTACCTAACCCATGACCTAAATTTTGACCCTGATAAACACAGTTTTGATATGTGATTCTTCTAAACAAGTGTTAACACCAATTTATTGGAAGATACCGCATTAAATCTTGTACAAACTTTTTTTAATAAATGGGACATAAAAGCTGAAATGAATAAAAAATTTAAATAGAAAAACTAAATTTCTAATTAACTTAATAAGAAAACAAAATTTAGATTTGTTTGTGCCAAAAACAAATTAGAGGTCATTAGTGTGGACTAGTGGTTATGGCTCTTGCACCATTTCTTATGGTGGGTCGCATGTGTGCAAATTCCTCGATCATATTTCAACCCTTTATTATAATTTTTACTTCTTTCCTTTTTTTTTTTTACAATTACCATAAAAGTTGATTATCTTTTGCTAAGTGCGTATTGGCGATTTGCTTTTCATGTAAAATAGTGTTTAATAAGGACTTCACTTTTCTGCTTTTACTCTCTCATTCATAATATTCATGCATAAAGTATCAACAATTTACTTTAACTCCTTAAGGTGTGATAGAATCTATGCAAAACTTCCCAATTAGTTCTTTGATGTGGACTAATTAAACAGTTTACACGGGATGGTTGTGACTACACGCAAACAAATAAAAAGTTAACACAAAGTCATTTCATAAAATTTCAGCCACAGTTCACAATGATTCAAAAGTAAAGTTATTATCAAGATTATTTAACGTGATTAACACTCGTATTTTTCTTTTATTGTTTTATCTCACACCATTATTTCCCATTATTTGCAGCCTCATTCGTGTAATAAAAAAAATAGTTGTATAATATAATTTGTCCTTAGTACACCAATAATCATCATATATAAAAAATTTTGCGACCTTGTGACATAAATCGGATGCGTCACACATGGAACATGCACATAAAAGTTCATACAACATAAGTGAGTTCGATGAACTTGCAAGGATTACAGTAACATGTGCATTTTACAACAAAGGAAACATGCCACTTTCAGCGTGGTTTTTAAGAAGACAAGACCCCACTTCTGGTAAAGACACGTTTCTCACAAATGATGTATTACTTTGCTGTTCGGTTTAATTTCAATTATTCTGGATTAGAGAAAACGGTGACGGTGGAGTTAAATAAATTGCTAAAGTTCGCACCCACTTATAACTAACCACCATGAAAAGGAAAACCCTAGAAATCAAAACCCTAACAAAAAATTAATATAAAGTGACTAGCTAGGAACAACTATTTTACCAGACAAACGAAAAGCTCTTGCGAGAGAGACCAAGCACCAGAAAATTTTGACAAGGAATTGGTTTCTGCTCTTGTGTCAATTCTCAGCTTTCTTTCACACTGTGTGTAACGACTTTTCAAGTACTTCCCTTTTTTTTCCCCAACACAAGAATTTGAGAAAGTCAGTAACAAACTCTACCAACTTTCATATATCATGTTCTTTCTTTATTTCTTGTTCACCTATCCGATTGGTCCTTGCTTTCCCATCTCGAGTTAAGCTTTGTCACACGTTGACATGCTTTCATTCTCTGCATCTAACGGTTTTGTTTTTGTTCTCACATACCAGAACAATCTTTGGATTCTCCTTCTCTAGATGCATGTTGTTATCATCAAAATACTGTGAGAATACTAGGTCAATAGAGGAAAATTATATCTTCCTTCAGATCTAAGGTTTTAATAATTTGCATCACGACGGATTCTAAAATAGACTTGTCAAACCTTTAACAGGTTTCAAATGTGTGAGGGAACATGGTTATCTCAGATTTCTCCATCGGAATAATGTTCCGTCACGATTTTGTTCTTAAAAATGTTTCATTTAGAAATATTTAAACCGTATTAATGAGGTCTCAATTTCTAAGTAACGTAACACCGTTAAATATGATAGGAATAGACTCACATTTGAATCTTTGAACGTATAAAAGGTTCTCTTCCTTTAAGAGGGTGCAGAGTTACTGTATCAGTTATGTAACTTATGGAAGAGAAGCAGTAACATGCATATGTTCTGATGATATACATGCAGTTGCCACGTTCTAGTGAATTTCTTCACCATTATGTGAAAGAAACTGGTTTTCTTAGTTAATGTTTTGTTTTTTTGAATTCTTGAATTGGGTACTAATGATCATAATACGTTATATAATAACAAACAGATCATTAGGGAAACAAAATCCTCCATCATATGGTCAAACATCTGAGAAAGTGTCTTGATCAGTATGCTTTAACATGTGGCACTGTGGTGATCAAACCCTGAAAATGTTCGTGAAAGTGATTATTATTATTATTGCTCATAATTATACATCTAATTGAAGTACGTATTCTTGAGTATGACAGGCTTGTGCTGTGTTATAATTAATTCTCGTTGATCATTCATCCACGTTTGAAATATCGTGAGATAGGCCACCTAATTTAATACTCGATCTCAAGTTGCATTTTTCATCAGTATCTATAACTAAATTCTTGTTGAACTCAATCAAATCGTGTTAATAATCCACCCTATATTTTATTTGCTACGTACCTAATGACATACCATTCTCTAGTTTTAAATAACCTAGTTTCTTTTCCTATCAGTAGAATCATAACAAAACTATTGGCCTAAATATCTTAAACAAAAACTAGCCATTTTACAGGTTATAGAAGAAAAGAGGGTCAGGGTATACCCTAAAAGAAAATCAATTAACCTGACATAAGATCAGAGGCTTAACAACAAGCCTTTAACATTTAATCATTTGTTGGTTAACTATAGATCAAGAAAATAATATTCAAGTAGCAATAACGTTGTAAAACAGAGTGTTTAGTCTAAACAAAGGGCCAAGTGTGTTTTCAAAAGTCATAGTTGTTTTTAATGTGCATTACTTTTCCATCAAAAAGGATTACCAATCTTTTTAACAAGTGATTTATTTTCTCCAACCACCGGAACAAGAAAAAAGTCAAATTGGACTAACCCAAAATTAATTTTCACTTTTCTTCACTTTCCAAACTTGGCTTACAATTAAACAATACCCAATCAATCCCAAATAACAAGAATCTAAACATTTTGACGAAGCAATGTTACTTGCACTGAATAACACGGTAGTTTGCTACAGCCAAACCATTTCAGAACATAAAGATGTGCATAGGACAAGCTTGACTTGGACAGCAAAAGATAAAAAAAGTAAAAACCTTTTTGCTGTGCTTTTTGGTTGTGGTCCCTTTGAAATGTGGCATACTTTTACAATAATAATAAAAGGAGTGATTGCAATTGCACCGCGTTAAATGCCAATTAAAAGAAAAAGGAGTAAATTATTCTAAACCCATCTTAAGTATAAATTATTCCTGAACTGTCTGGGAGTAATTATGCTTGGAGAAAATTCAACCTCCTAATGAAGACTTGAGAAGCAAGCATTCAGGAACGTAATTAACTAGTGGGTGCAACAACTTTTATGGGGTTGAACTAAGTTTCTTAAGTGCCTCTGACCAATTTGCCGTAACAAAATTACCTAATCTGCCAAACTCAATGACCCTATCTCTGTCCTTCCATCTCTCCTATAAAACCACCCTCTTCCACTATCTCTTCCATTGCAATTTCCAACCTTAACCATTGTAGTGTTTTTCGCCACCACACTACAACAATGGAAGCTCTCAAAACCATTTTCTTGTCTCTTTTTGTTGTCTTAGCTTCAGCATTGTATTCGGCCAATGCCAAGATCCAGGAACATGAGTTTGTTGTAAGTTCTCCTTTCCCTCACTTAGTTTTTTTTTTCTTCTCTCTTTCTGTTTCTTGTAAGATAATTATTAACTTGTTGCCATTTGTGACGGGACAGATTCAAGCAACACCAGTGAAGAGGCTGTGCAGCACTCACAGCACCATCACTGTGAATGGACAATTCCCTGGCCCAACGTTGGAAGTCAACAATGGAGACACCTTAGTCGTCAAAGTCACTAACAAAGCTCGTTACAATGTCACCATTCACTGGTATCATATCAATGGCTTCACTCTTTCATTTTGGTTATTTTAAACAATCGCATATTCACTCAACAATTTTTTAATCTTTTCCCGTTAGATTAATCATCTTATTCTACCCACATGACACTAGGCAAGAAATTTTTGTGCCTAGAGAAAAACTCTATCAAAAACAAGCATTAAATAACTTCTACACTATTTTTTTAACAAAAACGTCTTTATCTTTGTATTCTTAACATGTGCTCGTGGTCCATCGCATATATTAGAAACTGTCTCTTTTTCACTTAAATGCAGTTATATCAGTATTTATTTACACTGCATGATGACACGTTCATCAGTTCATGCATGGAATGGAACTTTTAGAAGAAAATATTTAAGTGGCTTTATAGTTTTTGTTGCTCTTGAAGTTAATTGATTTTGTGTATTTGCTTAGGCATGGAATTCGGCAAATGAGAACAGGTTGGGCTGATGGACCAGAATTTGTGACTCAGTGTCCCATTCGCCCTGGAGAGAGTTACACCTATCGTTTCACCATTCAAGGACAAGAAGGCACACTTTGGTGGCATGCTCATAGCTCATGGCTAAGAGCCACTGTTTATGGTGCTTTAATCATTCACCCCAGAGAGGGAGAGGCATACCCTTTCGCTAAGCCAAAGCGCGAGACACCAATTCTTCTAGGTAATCATCATTATAATTATAATTATAATTATAATTTTACTAATTCACACACATGGGTATAATAATTATTGGTAATGATGATCAAGAAAATGATATTATGGGATTTGCCATTTTCTTTTTCTTTTGACAAATGCTATGCACTTGATGAAGATGGTTTAACGGTGAAAACAATAATGATCATTTATTAGGGGAATGGTGGGACGCAAATCCGATCGATGTTCTGAGACAAGCCACACAAACAGGAGCAGCTCCGAATATTTCTGATGCATACACCATCAACGGTCAACCTGGCGATCTTTACAAGTGTTCTAGCCAAGGTCTGATATATGATTATTATTGCTTAGTTTTCATTCAACTCATTAAAAACGACACAAACATTAAAAGAAACATTGTCCAATGATTGTATAAATCTGACGTATATTTTGTTGATGATTGGCAATGTAGACACCACTGTTGTTCCAATAGATTCTGGTGAGACCAACCTCCTTCGAGTCATCAATGCTGCACTGAACCAACCACTTTTCTTCACTGTGGCCAACCACAAACTCACAGTGGTTGGTGCCGATGCCTCCTACGTTAAACCCTTCACCACCTCAGTCATCATGCTGGGTCCAGGCCAAACCACCGATGTTCTCATCCAAGGTGACCAACCACCCTCACGCTACTACATGGCCGCACGTGCCTACCAATCCGCACAAAACGCCCCTTTTGACAACACCACAACCACAGCCATTCTCAACTACAAATCTGCACCGTGTCCTGCAAAGGGTGTCTCCATCAAACCCATTATGCCCTCTCTCCCAGCTTACAACGACACCAACACAGTCACCGCCTTCAGTAAAAGCTTCAGAAGCCCCAGACAAGTTGAAGTCCCTGCAGAAATCGATGACGACCTTTTCTTCACCATTGGCCTTGGCCTCAACAATTGCCCTCCCAATTTCAGCCCAAACCAATGCCAGGGTCCAAATGGAACACGCTTCACTGCCAGCATGAACAACGTCTCTTTCGTTCTCCCCAACAACGTCTCCATCTTGCAGGCTCATCACCTCGGAGTCCAAGGAGTGTTCACCACTGACTTTCCCACACAGCCACCTCTGAAATTCGATTACACTGGTAATGTGAGTCGCTCACTGTGGCAACCCGTTCCCGGGACTAAGGTCACCAAGTTGAAGTTTGGATCCAGAGTGCAGATTGTGCTGCAGGACACTAGCATCGTGACCCCTGAGAACCACCCGATTCACCTTCATGGGTATGATTTCTACATAGTCGCTGAAGGGTTCGGAAATTTTGACCCCAAGAAAGACACTTCCAAGTTCAACCTCGTTGATCCACCTATGAGGAACACCGTTGCAGTACCTGTGAATGGATGGGCAGTTATCCGATTTGTTGCCGACAACCCAGGTAAAGTTAATTTAGTCCAAATGAAAACAGTACATGCACCGAGGAAAAAAAAATTATCACATGATGACAATATGTAATCATGTCACGTAGATATTACTCAATGAACACTCCATGATCCGAGATTACTCAACACCTGTTAATATACTGAAAGTATGAATTTTTTTCATACCCTCAGTTCTCATGATGTTGTTAATGCAAGAATTTACTTAAAGTTTGGTTTTTTTAATGAAATTTAATTGTGTGATGTGATATTTGTAGGAGCTTGGATTATGCACTGTCACTTGGATGTTCACATCGGGTGGGGTTTGGCCACTGTGCTCTTGGTGGATAATGGAGTTGGGCTGTTGGAATCCATAGAGGCTCCTCCAGAGGATCTGCCTCTGTGTTAGAATAATCAAAAGCAGAAATTATTGAATTTGTATCTGTAGTTCGTAATTTTTCCTAGTTCATTGTTGTTTCCCTGTATTAGGGGTATTTCTTCTTTTGCTCTGTTTTTTGTCGTTTTTTCATATAGAGATAACCAGGGATTAAAAGAGATGGTGATGTGATTTCAACACAACATTCCATCTTATACGCTCATAAGCCCGATTCATTAAACTGATGTTATAGCAGTTTTCTTCCCCTTGTGGTTTATGTTATCTATCAACAAAGATGAGTTTTGATCCCTCACTTTTCTTATTCAATAGTTTATTGTGCTTCTTCTACGTGTGTGTTCCATAGCAGAATTCAATGGTTTTAGCAAATTAAAACACGACACAGTTTATGAAATAAGAGCAGTGCATAGAATAATTAGCATTGATGAAGTGGAACATTGTGGTATGCGGTAGACGACCAAATATGATGTCGAAGTGTTACGTTGTGGGAAAGGTCAATGTGGGTGCAACAGCATTGGACTGAGATGAAAGTAACATAAGAAGAGTTCATTTTGCACAAGTAATGTTGATGATTAAGACCAAAAACATTATGGTCTCCAACTCTTTACTTTTGCCAACAAATTCAGGAATTGAGGAATGCACAAAATCACAAGTAATATAATTCTCGATGACTTTACTTCTTATTATATCACTTTAATATTCAATTAACCTCTGATTGTCAAATTTATTTTCAATTAATCACTCGTACATAGTCTCCCACTTCTTCATTGATCTCTTAAATTTGAGACTTGCGAAAATGGATGTTTTCCTAGTTTACTTTTATGAATGCTTTGAAATGCAATTTTTTTATCTAACATTACAATTCTTATCATAAATCTAAATCTTTGTTAGTTTATGCATAAATTGAAATAGATGGTATTCTCCCTTCTTAGTTTAATATCTAGGAATATTCTAAAGGGCATTATTTATAACATAATAATAACATTATTATTATTATTTTATAACAATAATATGTAAAAAATTATGGAAGGCGCCTTACCATTTTCGTCATAATTTGAAAAAAAAAAAATCCTCATTATATTGTAAATGTTTTGGTTAATAATTATATTTTATCGTTTCAATTCATATTATCAAATATTCGTATTTAGTATTTTGTTGATGCTCTAAAGTGCAATCTGATTATATTGTTTTTATAACAGACAATGCAAACGATCGTTAAAAGTGTAATGAGAATATCATCGATATAAACCAAGATATAAATTGTGTGAGATGCATGACATAATCAAGAGATAAAAGGAAAAAGAGAGGAAGAAGAAAATGAAATGAAAAAAAAAAAAACTCAATTGTGCTATTTTGTAATAAATTTGGTTGGCAATTAAAATTGGTCGATAATTACATATAAATATTTATTAATAAATTTTTTGTTGTTAATAATTACTTATAAATTTTTGAACATCGATAATTAATGACATATTTTGTAATTTGTTGATAAAATTTATTGATAAATGTTATTTATCAACGAATTTTTATCATTAATAATTGTCGATAAATTTAAATTATCAACATATTTTTACTATTATTAATAAATTGTATCCGTTAATAATTATTTATTTTCTTGTAGAAAATATCATTTCAAACATTTTAACATCTTATCATTGCATTACTAAAAAAATATATTTAAAATACAGGAAACAAATTCTTAATTTTGATCTTTTCAAAAGTATAGAAAAAAAAAACAATAAATGTTTTTCTCATCAGGAAAAACTTTTGTCAAAAAGGATATTTTTCTTCTCTCTGTTCATATTTATTTTGCTTGTTAAACATAAAAAAGAGAGTGAAATTATGTATAATATGAATTTACATCAATAATAATTCATGCGATTTCTTACATTTTAACATAAAATTGAATATTAACTCATGTATGATTTCATACATAATTTAATTAAATCTACACACTATTTAATCTGTCTCTATATTTTATACGAAACTCGTTAATTTATTATAATGTATACATATCTTATAGAAAAGTTAAAAATTTATAAACACTGAAACTAGCATATATTAATTTTATAAGGAATAAAATCATATTTAAATAAATTGATTATTACATGATATATAAACCTAAAATATAATAACGATCCTAGCTGTTACTCAACATTTTTAAAACGAATATATACTTTACTTTGCAATGTATATTAGATACCATAGGAGATAGGAAAACTTTAGAACAAAGGTTGAATTTTGCTATTTAACTACAGTCTATTGCGAAAGACGCTATATTTATTTAATTTTTTTTTTTGGAAAAGCACATCGTAATCATATTTTGGATAACGACTAAGAGGGAAAAATAATCTAGAAATAGTGTGCGATATTGTTTTAGCATGAGAAGGAAAGGGTTAAAGATTCCAACATACCAATTTGGGCCAAATGAATCATTTAATACACGCTAGTTGACAAAGTTTCCTCACACCACGTATCAAACACCACTCTCACTCTGTTTCACCAAATACAACTCAATAATTCACATTTTCTTTTCTCATCAATTCCTCTAGAAATTATTAGATTCTTCAATAATATAAAGAAATTCATTTCTTTATAAATCTCAAATCAATAAGTGATATTTAAACATATTAAAATATATTAGGAAAAAATGCATTCTTATTTCATAAATTTGTTTTGTAGGTTGAGTTAGAAGGTGTAATTTTATTCAAACCCATCTCTATAGTTTTTTGTTTTTTCTTTATATTCAAGGTTGGAGACATCTAAATGGATAATATATGGAATCATCTAATAGTGTCTTGTTCGTAGAAAAGGAAGTTTATTTTTCACTCTTGCATAAGTTAGAACCACCATTCATAAAAAATATGGTTAGGTTTGGTCGTTTAAATAATAGTGGATATGGTCGAACCGCAAGTCATGAACCACGTGTACCATTGCCTCAAGTACAAGTGGCATGTACGTGACGGGCCACGTGTCCCACGTGCATGGGTCACTTCTTAAAAAAAATCACGATTTTGCTCATCCTCATTACTTGGATTGGACATTGGGACTATAACACTCGAATTAACTCTTTTTTTTTTCTGTTCAAATCTTCAATATTATCTATTTATAGTAATTTCTTAATTAATAAACACTTTTTTTTCATTATAAAAACCGAGTCTGCAGATGGCATGTGACCACTTTACTTGCATATCACATATTCATTTTATTATCTCAACTTTTCAAAGGCAAATTGTAATATTTTTTTTAGATTTTTTTTAAATTTAAATATGTATTTTTTTTAATTTTAGTTTATTTTTGTATGATTTTAATTTTTTTAAAATTAAAACCAGTTTATTTTACACGGTTGAGCTAATTATATCGCTTCAAAATTTAAAAATCCTGATTCGGTATCTACCTCTTTGGACCATTCTACTGATTCTTTTCTGATTATTATTATTATTCTTTCTAAGATCAATGGACGATGTGTTAATCACTTTTACCAAAAAAAAAAGTAAAATATAAAAAGAGAATAAAACTTATTTTTTATGATTATTTATCATTATCATTTTATCCATTATCTTCGTTAAGAAAAAAACTGTATTATTTTACTAACAATAATTTAAGTGAAAAAAGAAGAAGCAAGAACTAGTTTGGAGTAAAAACTGACTTTTTTTATATTAAATTAATAAAAAGCAGGAAAATTATCTGACTTCCTTAAATTTTACGAAGACTTTTTAGTTGATTTGATTTAATTTCTTTTTTTTCTATATTTTAATGCAAGAAAATTGTAAGAAGAAATTAGAATAAGATTCATGAACGTAGAAGCTAGAAAGCTACTAGTGTAAACAAGCAGATCTCGTACAATCGGGCCGTGGGCCCAGTTTCATTACAGTAAGGCCCGCTTTCCAGGCGTCAGCAACAGGGATGAAACAGCAATATAAGTATATATAATAATCAGAATAAAGATTAACATCAGGAGATATTTTATTCAGTAAAAGGGCAAGATATTTAAGTTACAATGGCATAATGGAGAATATACCGAAAAGATAGGGACATAATGGAAAAGACAGAGGAGATTAAAAAGAGCAGGTACTTGAGAAGAAAGAAAACGAGCGAGTGTTTTAGTGGCTCGGGAAGGTTCGAGGGCCACGTGCCAGCTGGTTCGGGAGTCCGAAGCATGATAACGCGACTAAGAAAACGCCACGTCACCACTTTGGGGGGCAATTTAAAAATATCAGAAAAATCTAGAGAAGGCTATAAATAAAGATTACAGGGTGCAGCCCAGAGATTTTCTGAATCCGCTATAGCCATATCAAACCAACACAAACCTCGTTACACAAAAAAAACCTCTCTTCACTCACAACCAAAACACAAACACACTACCCAGGAAAAAGAAAAGGATAAGCCTAAAATTAAATACACCGCGTTTTCTCTACTAGGTTAGTAGCATTGGATTCTTCCTCATGTTTTAATACCTCTCTGTTTTTAGTGCACGCTTTTTAATTTTTTCACTGCAAATTCTTGTGTGCGATTTTGTTTTTTCATTGTTGTTTTTAGGTTTCCTTTTTGGTTATTTATCTGTCTGTGTCGTAATTCCGTGTTTTTTTTTTTGAAAAGGAAAAAACTTTCTGGGCAAGTTTTTTTTTTTTTTTTTTTTTTTTTTTTTTTTTGTTTTTTTTTTTTTTTTTTTTTTTGTGTTTTTAAA
>Ga0214544_1001465_pt1 | contig 49057 bp, 26 predicted proteins | sample CNSS3metaG_FD_160074 | JGI IMG/M metagenome (GOLD analysis project Ga0214544, IMG submission 160074) | Root nodule microbial communities from cowpea collected in UCLA plant growth center, Los Angeles, California, USA - CNSS3 | ecosystem: Host-associated > Plants > Roots > Nodule | place: USA...
CCAGATACTGTGAAGGCATTTATGTGTCTCTAAGACTGGTTATGGACCAACATGGAAGGTAATGAAATTAACACTTTTACTTATGTATTTTAATTAAGTGAGATTGTTAGAAATTTTTACTAAACTTTTTATGTTTTAAGGCTCTTCTAGATTAAAATTGGACAACATGAAACTTTTATACAATGTTGCAAGAGGTGGACATCGATGAAGTTAGTAATTTTTTTAATATTTTATTCAAAAATAAACTACAATATAAATTGGTAGTGATTTTTTATTTGTTTGTTTTTCAAGAATCAATCGGGGAAAGGGAACTTGTTGATCCAAACACTAATTATGGTTAAATATTTATTTTTTAAAATATTTTTGTAAATACCCGCGGGTACCCGTGGATACCCGCGGATATGAAAAAAATAGACGGGTACCCGCATAACGGATACCCGACGGATATGGATACAGGTACGGGGCAAATATTTATCCAACGGGTAGGGTACGGGGGAGCTACTACCCGTACCCTACCCGCCCCGCCCCGTTGACACCCCTAAATATAATACAATGATTAACTTGGGTCCTAAGGTGTTACTAATATTGCTTCAACCTATGCGTATTGACCAAGGAATGTCAACTTTCTAATTTTACAAGATTTGGAAGTGTGACTTTTCTTTAAGCACTAGAAACATGTTATGAATGATATGCTTGAAGGTTTTCTTGATGCAAAGAAGTCTTAATAAGATTCTTCTTTCTTTTGAAAACCAACTTCATAACCTACTTTAAATCTATCTAAAATACATTCTTGAGAGCTCAAAAGTCAATGGTTTAAATCAAATAATAGACTTTACTTTATAATTTCTTCTAATTTTCACATTAATGCATTATTATTTTTAGATGTAAAAATACAGTTACACAAAGAATCGTTGTACAACATTTCTAAATTTTTTAAATATAATTTCATATTATCCAACTATTTTTTCAAAATATTAAATTTATTTTCTAACTAGGTATGCAAACCTTTAAGTTTATTGTTTAAAAAATCTAACATATTTGCTTTGTCATATATTTCATTAAATGCATTCAAAAGTTTGTCTTAGCTAGAGTTAACCTCAAAACCAAAAATATTCATGGTTAGAGGTTTCAAAATTAACCCTATGACATAAGTTTATATCTTCATCTTCATTGTCACGACTAAATTCATACGGGACAATGAAAATAAAAATTTAAAAGACCAAATAGTCATCACCGATATTTATTAGAAAAAAATATTGAAAATTATTAAAAAAAATTAATTTAAAAGAAACATAACTATTTTAGAGAAAAAGTTTATAATTACGTATTTTCACAAAAATGAACCTTTTAAGTCACATAATTAAAAGGATTTTCATCCAATTAACTCAATTTTTATCTTTATATAATTTGTTTTGATTAATTTTTAATATTAAATATTTTATAAAATATCTTATTACGATTAAGATGTTAATTTAAAGCAAAAGATAAGATGACAAGTTGTTAAAATTTCGTATTTAAGTTAAAAGAAATTAAATCCAAATAATCAATTCTTTATTAATTTTTTAATTTAAAATTAAATATTTTTTTAAATAATTACTTTCAGTTATAAACAAACTTTTAATTTATTATTCTTGTTTTTATTATTAAAATTATAGTTTAAAAGAAAACATTAAGGTAATAAGTTGTAATTATTTCAAGAATTAAAAATGAATTTTAGATTCAATTAAGTCATTCTTTATATTTATTATGTGTCGTCGCGATTATATGTTTGTACTTTTTAAATATTTATATTATAATACATATTATTAATATTTGTAAATCGATTAAGTTATATATTAAATTAATTTATATTTGTTAACGAAGTTAATATATTTTTACATATGTATATGCTTTAAAATGGAGAGTATTACCTAAAAGTATTATAGATTTACTGTAAATCCCCTTTTCAGCTAATACATGTTTGGGTCTGGCCTTTTCGTGGGTCCAAGACCATCCCAACAGGGGACCCCTAATAATCTGTCCAACTACCTCGCATTCTCACTTTACTCTTTTTTAGAAATCTGATACTCTCCCTCACTCTCTACGAAAGCAGAAGCTCTGCTAGGGCATAGAGAACCTTCCACCCTCGAGCTAGCTAAGCATGTTCTACTTCCAACTCACTACTATAGTTCTTGGAGCTCTTGCACTCCTCAGTTGCGGGTCTATTACTTTTGATAACATCTAAACAAGGTAAGGGAAGCTAGGGTCCATGTTTTAAGTGATTGTTGCTTATTTTGAGTTCTGTTTTGCGTTTCTCATGATTGAGTGGTGTTTATGATGTATGAAAATGCATTAGATGTTGTTGTGAATAAATTTCTGGTTTTGCATGCGTAGAACAGTGGGGGCGAACTGTCATTCTCGCCCAAGCGAGCTCGCCTTGCCTAGGCGAGAATAGTAGAAACTCGCTCAGGGTTCTGCCTCGAGCGCTCGCTCAGGCGACTAGTCTTATTTTTTAGCGACAAGCCATCTCGCTCAGGTGAGAAGGCCTCGCCTAAACGAGAGCTCGCGAAATCTCCCAGGACCCTCTGTTGTAGTCTCGCCTAAGCGAGAGTCCGTCGCCTGAGCGAGACAACTCCTCTCGTCTAAGCGAGGACTCCTGGCTTGAGCGAGAACTGGCGTAGGGGTGCTTGGTTCTCTGTCATGCTTTGGTTTGGGTGATTATTGTTTGAACTATTCTCTTTAAAGGTTAAAGTATGTCGCAAAACATGAATTGCTTGGCCCTATGAACTGTAATTGGTATGTTAACATGAGTAACACATGGATTTTGTTTGGTTGGTTGAGAACTTGTATGAGAATTGAATGTTGAGACAACAAGTGATGGTTATGGTATGAGGAACATGAAATTGATGTGAGATAGGCGTAATTCCATGAGTCTCGTGGGGAGATCTCATGGTGGTGTGTAGTGTATATAATTAAGATAAGGATTCAAGTAAGGATCGCATCCCGAAGCTCTAAAGGATCAGTTAGTCTCATGTAGAGCAAACTGATCCAAGTGGTGAGAGTAGCGGGAGACCATAGTCTTTGGCAGGATAATGGCCTTAGATGCTTGAAGGCTAACCTTGTGTGTGGTAGGGTGAAACCCATTGGCAATGGCTCTGTAACATCCCGTCCGGATATTACGAATTTAAATAATAAAACAAAAATATAATAATAATACTTCATTTATTATAAATCATTTCCCTAAAACCGTGGGAATTTAAAACTTTATTACACTGATAAAACCAAATCCAATCGAAATATTTATTAAACACAATACATTATCAACCCAGTCTCATTATAAAGCCAAGTTCTGTAATTCAAATGATTACAAGAAAATCCTTAAAACTTATAAAAATGATAAAATGTTGCCATAAAGTTTCCCAACTAGCCCACGCTCCGGCTCTACGCTCCACCAGTACCACCTATAACATCATTAAATGATAGCAAAAATTAAAACACGTAATAGGAACTCTCCGGATTCCTTGCTTAATTTGATAAATTCTCTATTTCCTCCTTGTCCGCCAATATCCTTCTTGCTCTTCTACCAACTCAGACCCAAAACCTCACCCAACACTCACCAAAACTCACAATTTCGTGCTCTCTTCTACAACCCCAATGATAGTCGAACCAAACCTTCTCTCTTACCTTAAAATGCCCTTTTAAAATGGTCTTAATGTGAAAAACGAAAATGGCATTGATCAAAATTAATTATCACTAAATGGCCTAAGGTATTTTGTTTTTCAGCCACCCTGCCATGTACTCTAGGGTTTACATGCCTCTTCACTTCCATGCTAGGGTAAATTTTTAACAAAAAGAAAGTTATTTTGTTCAAGCCAAGGTTTGAACCCATGACCACACAATTGAAATTCAAATGCACAACCAATTCAACCAAGTCATCTTTCATGCTGATATTTATACATCTAAAACTATCTACTTGCTCATCACGCTCCAAACATGTCGTCAGAGAATAATAAAATTAAATAACACACCATTGGCACACATAGGACTCAAACCGAAGTCCTTTCACATAAACAAGTATTCTCAACCACTTGAGCTAGTACTTTTCCACATCAAGAAGGTTAACATTTAATGCCATAAAGGTCTCTCCTACCCACATTTATTAAATGATTATTTATTTAATTATTTAAATTTAGTGGGTCTTACATGCTCTGCAGAGCAGTAGAGGCCACCACAAGTGCAAGCGTCCAGTGAATCCGATCTTATTATATGTATCCGGATAATTGAGTCATAGTGTCCTGCTTGTTTGCCATAACATGATTTTGTGTTTACTGTGTTGTATGCTTGGAACTGTTATAAGTACTTGCCTGTTATATTATGATTAAAACTATTTTACTTTAGCTTACCCTTTCATTTATGTTTGTTTCTTGTATTGCTTTCTCTTTTGCGATGATTACCTTATTGGTGGGAGTAGATGGGAGAAATGTTCAAGGTGGATCTGATGGTAGCAGCAGTGCAATTTAGCTTATCCTGTTAGCGGTGGCTCTTAGGAGCAATTTCATGGCCATGGTGCCTGTTTTTAATAGCCTGTTCTAGGAGCAACCTTTTTTTTTTACAAACTGTTAAACTGTTAGCTTTTATGTTTTGTGATGGCACTACAGTATGCCTAAGTTTCTTTCAAAATACATTCCAGGATGATTGTAACAGTAGATTCTAATGTGTATACTGTTCATCTCATGTGCTCTTTATTATTATAATTATGCGATGTTTTATTTAGTAGATTATTCTATTTAAATGGGATATCACATTTATAACATTAAAGTTTTTTTTGATTATGATACATATAGATACACTTTAAATATCCATTAGAAACAAAAGAAGAGAAAGACAATGAGATAGAAAATAGTATAAAAATGTGAGAGGTAATATATTATAAGAGATATATAATTCTAGATACAAAAGAAGATATATAGTTTTAAAAAAATCAATAAACAAATATATTATAATGTATATAATAAAAATAACTATCATATGAATATAATATATATATATATATATATATATATATAATTATAGAAATCATCAAATTGTCTCAACTTGAACTTGTGTCCTAGCATTTCAAGATCAAAGAAAGGTAAAATCTAACTTATTCTCTTTTATAAAATAAATAAATAAAAATACTAAACGATATTCATTTACTAAAACAACATCAGAAGAAGGAGAAAAATAAAAGCATATAACCATACACATAAAATATACCAAAAATGAAGTTTGAACATCATATGAGTTAAGTTTTTGCTAGCTCATTCTTACTATTATGTAACTCATTATCAACAGTAGCATCATCAACATGATCAACAACAACATCATCAACATGATCAACAACAACACCATTGTCTATGTTCAACCCAGCCACTGGATCCCTACCGTAGATTATTTTTATTAGAGTTGTAAAAGTGACTCATAACTCGTGGGCCAACCCGGGCCACAATGGGTTTGGGTCGGGTTGGATTGAAATTTCCTTACAAATTTCAATACAGGTCAATTTTTTACCCAATCCACCAAGAATATGCCTCACCCAGGTTGAACCCGTGATGAGCCGGGTTGGATCACCAACCCACCCGCAGATAAAAGGTCACACAATTTTTTTGTATTTGGGTTGGGTTTGGCTATTTTTCTTTGGCCAACATATTGGGTTGACAAATGTAAACCTAATATTTTTGTGATTTTAGTTTGTATTTGGGGGTTGAATATTACTTTGGATTGTATTAAAGTTTATTCAGATTCTAATTGCGATTATAATTTAGTTTTTTTGGGACTGAAGAAAAAAATTGTATTTTTTTAATTAAGTCAACCAACCTGTTTAACCCACCAAACCATGGTCATGGTGGGTCGGACCAGGTTCAAATTTTTTTGGCTCATTAATAAGTGAGCGAGTTGGGTTGGCTTACTGAGTGGTCAACCTATGGTGGGTCGGGCCGGGCCGGGTGACACGTTTTGACAGCTCTAATTTTTATTCCTTTAGGGGAGAAAATCTAATGAATAAATGTGTTTTTTCCTACATAACTTAAATGTAGGAAACAACACTCCTTCAACCCATAGTATTTCATAAATTCTGTTAGACCAAACTATACAATATTGACGACATCAGTTATATCCACAAATACCTCAATTTTTTTTTATAAGAGGATCATACAGTTCAACGATATCATCAAGCTTAAGTTCATCTTGACATAATATCTGAAATTCGTGGGGGAAAACTACATGTGGCAGTTCATAAACATGAAAAGTAAAACCAACATTAGTAACTATAGATATACATATACAAAACCAATCAAAATAAATAAGGAATAAAACATTTTACCCTTGATGGGAGCAACTTCACTCTAAAACATTGAAAATATCTTGGTGAACATAAAGGATCACAAGTTAAGGCAGAGCTCGATTGTCCTACCATAGGGTATTCAATTTTGTTCCAATATAAGTCAAACACTCTTAACCGAAAGTAATTGTCTCCACAATACATAGTGCATACGTAAATACATTTCCTCAAACTCAATGTTAAATATGTTTCCTCCAGGATCAAAAAAATAGTTTGTGTCCATTACTAATGATTTACCCCATTGCAAGAAGAAACCTTCATCAAACACTAAAAACTCCTCGCAAAAACAAAATTGCCAATGACTAAGGTTCAACAAAAACAATAATTCCTATCTAGAAAGAAAATTACTTTGGAAACCTAAAGTATTACCGTAAGAAAACAATTATTTTCAAACCAAATCCCATTCAAACAAAAATACAAAATTGAAAGCAAACAAAGTCCATAAACACTAACCTCATAAGAATCCCAGAACATGATCGAGTTATGGAAAAAATTCTTTAAACTGAAACATTTAGAACCTGACATTTTCTCCTCCCTAAAAATGCACCAGAAGATGTATGTAGATCGAAGTGTTTCCTTTCTTTCTCTTTTAGTGGAAAGTTTAAAGACCACTCTAACGACACCAAAAATATAAACACCAAAATCAAAAATCACACCATATAATAAAAGGCTTAATTATCATTTTGGTCCCCTAATTTGTTGGGTTGGTTCATTTTGGTTCCCTTATTATTTTTTGGTTCAATTTGGTCCCTGCTGTTAAGTCAACATTAACACTGTCTTCGTACATGCCACGTGTCATTTTATGGAATTTTAAATTTTTTAAAATTTTTTTAAATTTTTTAAAATTTTTTTAGTTATTTAAAAAAAATTAAACTGCCACGTGTTACTTTATGGTTGTGACATGTGTCAATTTGAGATTTTTTTATTTTAAAAAAAAAATACTGCCACGTGACAAGTCACGATTATGTCACGTGTCAAGCTAACATTCGTTGTTTTCAATTTAGTCCCTCTATTTGAAATTTTGATTCAATTTAGTCCACCAATTTTTTAAAATGATTCAATTTTGTCCTCTCCAATTTGAGACCAAATTAATAATTAAGCTTAATTACAATTTATATATTCATGTTAAAATAATTTTTTACCATTTATACATCAAATCACTCCCTAAATACTCATGTTATTTCATTTCTTACATTTTTCACTTGTAATTTTTTACACTTGAAATTTTCTATACATGTAAAAAAAAAAATTTGAATAGTTAGATGGAATAATTTAATCTATAAATATAATAAAAATTATTTTAATATGTATATATAAGTTGTAATTAAGCTTAATTACTAATTTGGTATCAAATTAGAGAGGACAAAATTGAATCATTTAAAAAAATTGGGGGACTAAATTGAATCAAAATTATAAATAAAGAGACTAAATTGAAAACAACCAATGTTAGCTTGACACATGGCACAATCGTGACCTGCCACGTGGCAGTATAATTTTTTAAATAAAAAAATCTCAAATTGACATGTATCACAACCATAAGGTGACACATGGCAGTTTATTTTTTTAAAAAAAGTAATTAAAAAAATTTAAAAAAATTTAAAAAAAATTTGAAAAAAAATTTTAAAAAAATTGAATATTCCACAAAATGACACATGACAAATACGAAAATAGTGTTAATGTAGACTTAACAGCAGAGACCAAATTAAATATTCTTAAAAAATTAGAGGACTAAATTGAACCAGAAAATAATAAAAGGATCAAAATAAATCAACTCAAAAAATTAGGGACCAAAATGGTAATTAATTCTATAATAAAACGATAGAATTTTAAAAAAGACAGGTAATAACTATAGCTTACTGTCAGAAATAGACTCTTCACATTCAGTCTAAAAAAGCAATCATATTACTACAAATATAAATTATATTAATACTTATTCACAAAATTTATTACCTAATAAGCTAACAACCATCACAATTAAGAATTAAAAAAATACTATTAATATAATATTTAAATTTTAATTATTTAATACTATTATAATTACTATTTCGATTAATTAATTAACCTTATATAAATATATTATTTCAAATTTAGTCCAATCTTTACTTAAATAATACATACATAAATCTAAAATTAAAAAGCAATAATAATAACAAAACACAAAGAAAAAAAAAAACGACACACGGGTCTCAAACTAATTCATTTATTAAAACAACGTCAGAAGAGGAGAAAAATCAAAATAAAAGCTTTTGTCACGTGAGTGGTACCCTGATACAAGAAGAAATGTTGATTAGGATTGATTTGACAAAAGAAGAAGAAAAAAACTAGTTTCTTTTGAATGAAACATATTTTTTAATTATAAAACGGTTTTTTAAAATAATCTTAAATTGAAAAGCTCGGATTTTTTTAATAAGAAAGAAAGTTTTAATTTACTCTTAATTAAAAAAATATATTTTTTGTTTAAATTAAATAAATCTAAATAAGAAAAACTAGTACTTTAAATTAGTATTTACCTATATAAAAATATATTCAATTAAAATAATTTAATAGATTATCAAAGAGTAAAGATAAGAAATTATATCAAAGCATAGCAAATCAATGAAAAATCATTTATTTATAATTAGGAATAGCAAATAGCAAAAATATTCGTGCTCAAATATCTGTCGATAAAATTTACGATGGATAATTGATGTCTACGGAAATTTGTTATTCAAGAATAGGAGGTAGTGGATATTTTAATACCGGTCTATAAATGAGTCTGTTATACGAGTATCATTCTATCTGTATTTGTGAGTATTTATTACTCACAAAAAATAAAAATAAAAATTTAATTTATGTTTTATTAAGCTAAATTTAATTAAAATTAAAATTTTATTTTATTAAATTTAATTTAATTAAATTAAAATTTCATTTTATTATATATTTTTTTTCTAATTTTATTTAAATTTTTTATTTTAAAAAATTATAAAATATTTTTTTTTAAATATTTGTAAGAATTCACGTATCTACAAATTTTAAAATATTTGTAAATATTTTTTAAGTAGTTATCCGACATGTAATTAGATAAATTGTGAGTAATTCTTTTATTAGAAATCGAGTTACAGAGAGGGATTATCTATTCCCTATCTGACCCGTCGTTGCCATCTCTATACAATCATCACCTACTTTATATTTTATATTTATTGTCTAATATTTTGTGTTTTGAGCATCACGTAAAAAGATGCTCTTATCAATTTTTAAGGTGGACAATTTCAGTTAATTTATTTTCATCAATATATACGTTTTTAAAAGAAAAATTCATTTAATTTATATTAACTTTAAAAACCATATGCTAATTTAAAATAATTTCATGGAATCAAATTAATACTTAATTTTATTTAAACTAATCTCCAACATTTTATTTCATCTTAATTTCTAAATATATGTTTTAATTTAATATATTTTTATCGATATTTGTTTTTTATATTTAATTATTCAATCACATATCATTATAATATAATTTATATTATTTACAATTTAATTTAAGTTACTTTTATGTACAAAAGTAAAATGGTTATCTTATCCTTTTATCAATTAAATCATTTTTTTTAATTTATTACATCCATCACATTCATAAGTTTTTCTGTCTTATTTTTTTTTTCATATCTAATCATTTTTTTCCTTAATTCAAAACAACACAACCTTCACCTTTTTCATCTCTCAAATCTACTACGAAAGGCAAATACAAGAAAAAGGAGAAAAGTGGTGAGAGGGTGGTGGAAGACAAAGAGAAAGGGGAAAATGATGGTGAAAAGAGAGAGAAAGAGGAGAATTGTGGTAGAAAAAATAAAAAAGTGACACCAAATATAGTAAATATTCATTTAAGTTCGCATTTTCGTATTGAGAGTTTGATGCGAATTTATGAGAAATTTTAAGAGTCATATCTAAAATATATGAAAACAAACACCTCTGAAAAAGACCCAAATACCCTAATTTAATTTTGTTGACACTTGTCTATTTTATAGTTTTTTTCGTAACTTTATCTTATTTTGAATAAAACCCGTGATCTGAACTGAAACACTGAGTATTTACTGATGTAACCCTTTTCTCCAAATTCAGTTTAGTTTGAATTTCTGGAGATAAAAGTAATTTGCTCTTTCCTGCCAATTTGAGTGCTGGATGGAGAGAATATTTGATTGATGTGGATGCATTCTGAGGTCTGATGGTTTGAGATGATCTTTTTAATTTTAAGGGCACTGTTGGGTGGTTCCGACTTCTTTTTTCGAGTTTCCTTAGGTATGACATTCTTTCCTATCTCATATCTCAGTCCCCTTGCTACTGCATTCAAAAAATTAATCTTTTATTTCGCAATCCATTTTCTCAATTTTTCGCCTTCCTCTACCAAAAACTCTTCAAACCCTTTCCCACCCTTCTCCATTCCTATCCCTAAAGCATAAACGAGGGTCCTCATTCGTCGAGGTTGACATGGTTTTGGATTAAAAACTCCTTCATTATTTTTTTCTTCAAGCTTTTTCTACGACTCTCAAACCACTGTAGGTTCTTCTATTTTTCCTTTTCTATTGGTTACCTTTTTCCTTTCTTCTCTAATTTCCCTTCATTTCGTGTTTATGTGTTGAAAGTACCATCTGGGTACTCCAAATTGGTTCATACAATGATCTACATATATAATTATTGTGGATTGACAAAAGGTAACGTTTTTTTAAAATTTTTTTCTATATAGTTTACTTATTTATGCTTTAATATGTTGTTTTTCAAATTTTAGGGTTTTTTCAAAGTTATGCTTTTACAAATTTTTTTTTATTCTTCTGATGAGTTTTTATGGTGTAGGACTAAATGCAAAAACTTTTGGTGCTGGTATTCAATGGTTCTCGACCTCGATTAAACAAACAGTACTATTTTTTAATCTTTATTTATTATATTATTTTTGTAGTTTAATTTGTTCTTTCATAATATTGGCATTATTGAATTTGTAACTGGAAGTAATTAAAGTTCTAATTTTAGCCAACATTCCAAGTTCGTGATCCTCCCCTTATACTAACATTTCAAGTTTTATCACATGGTGAGTCCCAATTTTCGTGTTTTGTTGAATCCGAAGTTGTTGGGGGTAAGCAGTTATGTAGCATAAATATAAATAGCTGGTTTTACACATCTTTAAAAATTTAAAGATATCTAGAAGTGCATTGTAATTTTTTCTTCAAACTTTATATGATGGGGAACGAAATATGTTTTTTATTGCTTTAGTATATTATTATTTTATTATTCCATATATCAGTAAGGCCATAATTAGCACAACCACGAAGGGATTGGTGAGAAATTTGCCAAAGTTTATATATGATGAGGAAAAAGGCTTTAGAGGTGAGTATAAGACATTTTTCTTTGAAATCTAAAGACAAATGTTTAATTTGCATATTTTCACGATTTTAAGGCCCATATATGAATAGTTTTGTGTATTGCTTTTATTTTCATGGTTTTTAGAAGTTAGTACATTATTAGACTTTGCAACTACTCTATGACTTTATTTTTGTCTTGGGATTATTGTCTTTTGATGGTTTGAACTTAACTACTCAAGCCACTTAACAATATTTTTGAATTCAAATTAAAAACATGGGTTGTATGAAGTAATGTGAGAACAACTGACCAAAAAATGTGTAATTTGTGCTCTTAAAGAATTTATGTGGATATTTCAGTTTGTTATATACTATGTTAATGATGAGATGGTGCAAAAGCTTTGTCAAGTGAGTTGTCGAATGTGGTATCTTCTATGGTGGATGCACATGGAAGTGATGGTCCCTTGCAAGAACATATGAATGCATATGAGTGAGTTATGCTATTTATGGACATCTAATGAAATGAAATGGATCAGGCTAGCCATGAAAATATTGCTAAGAAGGTTTGTTTCTTTTCTTTCATGTGAAAAATTCAGTCAAAATGGTTTCCATTTAAATCAACTTATGCACTTATTATGATATAAATGATGAAGTTGTTCTTTTTATTTCTTCTGTTAGTGGATCCCTGAACTAAGGCATTACGCCCTTGGTGTTCAGTAATTCTCATCGGAGCCAAGTTAGGTAAGCATTTAACCCCACCCTTCATTGAATGGATTGACATAGTTGTTACTAAAGGGGTTGTATTGTTTTTTTAGTGAATTTAAAAAAAAAAAAAACTTTATTCATGTCCAACAAATATGATTTCATTCAATCATATAACTAAATTTAAATAAATATATAAACTAGGTAAATGACTAAGTGTAGCTATTTGTTGATATTTAAATCAGGAGTTTAACTTTGACTATAATTTCTTATACTAAATAGATCAAGGTGGTTGTATGAGGTTTGATAAGGGTCCATGGTAGGATCCAAATTTTTGAAGCCTTATTTCCTTTAGTTTTTTACTCTCAGTAAGCATTGAACATTGTAAAAGATATGGAAAAAATAACTATAGTTATTGCTTGGATTCAACTAGAAGTCGCATGCCTATGCATCCAGTATCTCAAATCTGTGTTTGGTTGTTAAAAGAAAGAGGCTGCAACATGCACACAAAGAATAAATCTAACTTCTCAAAAAATGAATAATGAGTTGGGTTATGTGCATGCTTGTGTTAGTAGTTGTTTTTCATTCAACTCATTATAATTTAGAATGTTCCTAAGTTAGTTAATCAAAATATAGCTATCAAATAATTATAATAGTTTTCATATTTGATTTTTTTGTCTTTTTTAATGATTAATGATGTGATTCAGTATAGAAGTTTTGATTGTTGAAGATGCACAATATTGTTTTTTTGTTTTAGAAGAGTGAAAGGTTAGTTCTTCCTTTTATCATTCAATCCATAAAGACAATGGAGACAGTGGTGGGTCCCAATCCCAAGTAAAAAAATTGAAAGATAATTCTTCTAATTCCTAATACAAAGTATTAATCCCTATTTCGTTTCATAATAATTCTAATTCCATCAAATAATATGAATACTCTACATAGACATCACCATTGGGTTTTACTGTACATGCATAAAAAAACTATAAATATAAAGTTTTACCATACACCGAAATAATCATAATTATCTATTCACTTTGGCTTCTGCCTTTGATAAAATATCAAGAAAAGTATAGCAAAGTTGTGATCATTGTGACCTTTCTTGAGTTGTTATGACGATGATTGCCCAATTATTATTATAAAGCATTGGATTATATTAAAATAATCATAGAATGACCTTATATATTACGAACTAATTATTGGAATTTGATGAAGTAATTATGTTTGCTAATTAAAAAAAAATTGAAGGCTAGCTCAAAAACTACAAGGGTTATTCCCATGTTCTTAGAGAATGCTTGTAATTTTGAAATTGATTCTATGGATTTGATAATCTTATCTATGGATATGTTTGTGTTTGCTTCTTGGTCTTACTTCATTTTCTTTTGTCATTATATATATATATATATATATATATATATATATATATATATATATATATATATATATTCATGTTCTAGAATTTGACAATGAAATTGCAATATGTCCTATAGGTTGTACTACTTTTTCTACTTTTTTTTTGCCTTTGATAGTCTACTGAAGATTTAAGGATGAGCAGAAAATGTGTTTGGGCCAATGTATCTTGTAATGCTACAATGATATGAATTTGGATCCCTGTAAAACTACCAATGTATCCCTCGAGATTTTAAACATTCTAGAAATTTGGGATGTTGGAATAATCAAAATTTAAGACAGAAAATATTGAGCATGCTAACTAGAACAGTTGTGTGCATGTAGATGGTTCTTAATGGTGAAGTACAATTCTGTCTATGAAATGCTTTTAAAGTCTGTAGATTTCTAACCTTAAGTTTATTTTTAGCGTATGGTATGAAATGTCTGGTGCATTATCATGTCAAGAGTTTTTTATTGAATTTTTTTTTATTGTCAAGTAGCAACGCAATAGACACTATTTTGTTTCCTTTCATACATGTATACATCTGGTGTTAATAATTTCCTTGGTATTTTTTAGAGACAATTATCTGAGCTTTGAAAATTTTTAATATGGATTGAAATTTCTCTGAAATGAGTAAAAGATTATTAATGCCTTTTTAACTATTTCATTTTATATTTTATTTGTTGAGCATTGCAGGGTTATGGAGCTAGATTTATCTTAAAGAGGGAAATTTTATTTTCCAATAAAACCAATGGTTGCAAAATCATGGTTTGGTAGTCTGTGGAAAGCTCCTCGGAAGCATGATGCTAATTATGATAAGGTTGTATCAAAGTATAAGCATTTGATATAGGAAGTTTGATGTCAAAGTAGTTAATTTATGGAAGTCTTTGAATAATAAATGGATTCTTAATTTATGGTACCATTTCCTAACTTATTAGTGAAATCGTATCACAGATTAAAACCAACACCATTTTCACATTTAACAGTTATTTAAAGAGAAGTGGTTCCCTATGCTTAACCACTAAGCCTGCTTCAGGAATTCACAGATAAAAAAATGGCAGAATTCCTAATATGTGATAGATGAGTACCTACTCATTTGATTAATTTGTTAAGATCCATTTCAGAAATTCTTGCAAGATCATGGAATAAAGCTTAAATTAATTTGTCAGTCCCATACTTCTTTGAAATATTTAAACAGGTTTAACTACACTTTAAATTTGGGTCCTTGAACTTATAAATAGATACGGGTAATATTAGATATGAGCTTGATAGATGTTAGGGTATTATGAGATACCTAAGCCTCATATTGAATAATATTAGATACTCAGTTGACTACACAAGTGGCTTGATCTTTTAACTGCTAGCTTTTAGGAGAGAATTTATCAAACACAAAAGTTTATCAATTAATGTAAGTATACAACAGTATTGTATATACTTGGTGGATATTTTAAGAATTAACCTTAAAATTATTTTTAATAAAACATATTTTTAATATTTGTGATAACATTGTACATTAAGAACAAAGAAAAGTTTGATGTTCTTGCCACTGAAAATTCGGCTAATGCAATGGAGTAAAGTTTTAATGTTCTACATACTTTGAAGGGTGGATCGTAAAAGAGGTTAATGTGTGATGGTATTTGTAACCCTGAGTTATCGATATGCATTTTTGTAATGACCTTTAACTTTTAATGAAAAATGAAGTAAAAATTTATAGAGAAGGAAATAATCATACTCCTAATAGCATGACACGTAAGGAAATCTAAAATCAAATCTGATATATATGGTTTTTACAAAATATTCACAATATTGTGTATTTTATGTGATTATTAATATAATTGACAAATATTTGGTATTTTCAAATTTTCTTTATAATTTAAAATGGATTTTTAGTTTAGCCAAATCAATTAATTTTACTATTGTGATGACAGCACGATGTTATTTTTAATTAATATAATAATTCAGTTATTACATGCTATCATCAAAATAATAAATTTATATTTAAATATTATTTTTTAATTTTATTATTAGAATTAAATAATAATATTATTATTATTATTATTGGTCTTGACAACTGTATTTTTTCTTTAAATCTATTATTTTATCATAAAAATTCAATATTAAAATAATAATATTAATTTTAATTAATTTGTTATATAAAAAACATCAATAATTATTTATTTGATTATTTTTCATATCACTCAACTCTTTATTTAAATATTAGATTCATAATTATAAAATTATATAAATAAATAACTTATTTAAATTAATAATAATTGTATTAATTCTTTTAGTACAAATTAAAAAATAAAAAATAAAAACAAATGCACAGAATCACATTATATAGTGTGCTTACATTTTACTCTAATAATGATTGTGCGTCTGCATTCATTTTAATATAATATACATATGTTTATATATATCTATATGTGTTTCTATTCAAAAATTTTAACATTCATTTCATGTTGTATTTATTTTGTACGAGATCCTATTGCATAATATGCTTATATATTATTCTAATAACGACCCATCCATACACATTTTAATAAAATATACATGTGTTTTTATTTAAAAATTTTAACATCAATTTCATGTTGTATTTATTTTGTACGGGATCATATTACACAATATACATACATCTCACTTAAATAATGACCCATACATACACATTTTATTTTAATATAATATACATGTGTTATATGTGTTTTAAAAATAATATAAATTTTTTAAATTTTAATTTAAATTTTAAGTTTAGTTTTTAATATATAATACCTTCGAATATGTTTAAATACCAATTCTAGCAATCCATATCCACTACTTTTTAATAATTTTTTTTACTGTGATATATATTATTTTATTTAAATGGTCTTTAGTAATTTTTATTAATGTGTTACTTTGGTAGTTGTAGTTGTTTTTTATGTTTAATTACTTTTTAATAATTTTTATTACATTTATAGTGGTAGTTTTGTATTTAATTTTAATTATTTTAATATTTAACTATTGATTCAAAATGTTACTTTTTAATCTTAACATTTTTCATCTAAAAATAATAATAATATCTTTGATTTTATGTATAAATATATTTCAATTGTTCTGTATGTGTTTGTCGATATTTACATATGTTTCTATTTAAAAATTTTAACACAATCTCAAGTTTTTATTTTTTACGGGACCATATTTCGATTACGTGCATAGTTTAAGTATTTTTATAAGTCGCCACTTTGAATTGAGATGAGAGTTCAACTTTTAACTTAAATTTTGTATGTGACAGCTACTTTTTTAACGTCAATTCCATGATGTATTTATTTTGTACGAGACCAGATTACACAATATGCCTATATTTTACTTTAACAACAACCCGTGCCTATACATTTAATTTTAATATAATATACATGTATTTATTTGTACATGTGTTTTTATTTAAAAATTTTAACAAATATCATATTGTACTTATTTTGTACAGGATCATATTACACCATATACTTACATTTTATTTTAACAACGACTTACATGCATATTTTACTTTAATATAGTATATAACTCAAAACTATAATTGTAAATTTTAACCATGTAACAATATTATTTTATTACACATTACTAATTGATTAGTGTTAGTATTATGATTTAAAACAAACAAATTCATATTTGATTACTATTTTTTAATCTTATTATTATTATCTATTATTATTATTATTAATATATAAAATAAATATATTAATTATATAATAATAAAATATAATTATATAAATAAATAATTTATTTAAATATAACAATAATTATTAAAAAATTTTAATCCAAATAAAAAAAACAACAAAAAAACGACCCATGTGTAGGCACGGGTCTCATACTAGTTACAATATAAAATATTATGAATCATATAATATAATTACAGAACGAAATATTATGAATGTTAATTTTTTTTTAAAAATTATAAAAATACGAGATATATAAGATATATGACATATATAAAAGATATGTTACAAGAGAAGAAACTTGTTATTTTATTTTATTTATATTTTATATATATATATATATATATATATATATATATATATATATATATATATATATATATATATAATAAAATATAAAGTCAAATGACTCTACATGAATTTCTCTGCAAATAAGGTCACAAAACTATTAATCCAAAAATTTTCCATTCTTAAATACGAAATACAGATTTAGATGAGTACAAACTTAAAAAAATGTTTACTATAACTTTCTGTATGTTAACACCAATTTAAATAGGATGAAACTGAATTGAAAAAATAATATAAAAGAATTACATCAAATCAACTTCACATATATTAGAACCAAAATACTAATTAATGATATATTTATTATACCCAAATAATTGTTCCTCTTCCACTTGTCTTAATATATTTTTTAAATTAATTTTACATCTAAAATGAATTTTAATTTTTTTTAGACTTTATTCTTTATCATCAAGGATGTATGACCTTTTTAACGCGATTTTAAGATTGATTTTAAAAATTTAAAAGTCCAAAAATGTATGTTACTAATAAAAATAATAAATATTATGTTTTAAATAGTATTATTTTTAATCTATCAAAATTTTGGTGATGTGAAGAATTGAAGATCCTAGAAAAAAAATAAAGAAAAACGAAAAAAAATGTAAATTAATACTTTTACGATATACCTGTTTTGGACTTCGAAGTAGAGAAAATTACATTGAAATATATATAATTAAACTATCTCTACTTTTGTCCTACTTTTCTTTTATTAGGGATATTTATACCATTGATTATATTCATCATTTTCTTTGACTTGTTACGTATTAAAATAATTCTTTATTTTATTTTTTCTCAGAAAAATATTTTAAAAATAATATATTTCATTAGTTCTTTGATTTATTTTGTTAGACATCAATTAGATTGTTGTTGGGATATTTTTATTTATATGGTCTTATTTTATTTATATATAATACCTTTGTTTTTTTTCTTATATAGTCTTTCTAACTGTGAATATAGATAAAATTACATAATGTATGTGCATATTCTTTCATATAAGAAAAATCAACTTAGGAGAATTAATTTCAATTTTTTTTAGAGATTAATGAAAGATTTACGGTAATGTAGAAAAACTTTTAATCATAATAAAAATAAAGCCCACGAAAGGCCTACCCAATACCAACCCTGCCCAAACTTCTTAATAGAAGAAGATCAACAGTCTCCAACCGCGGAGAGGGCGCGTGGATGAACCTTCCGAGCACTGGACCGCACCAGCCAGACGGGAACCCACTAAACCGGAGAGTACCCAACACGCGCAGCTTAACAATCTGTGATAACTTTTAAAATTCTCGCACACAAAACTCCCCGCCATTAAAGTCCCTGACACTCTCCCATCCACGTGAGGTCCACGCTTGACACCACATTGTTTCCCATTGGTGCGTTTAAATCACGTTTGGAGAGTGCGAGTGAGTCCACGTCCACAAGTTTCGGTGTTATAATGCTTCCTGGGCACGGCTCTTTGTTGCATCCCAAACGCTTAGCCTGGTCCACGCTTCCCCACGAACGCACCGTTGTCGTACACCTGTGACGATTCGATAAAACGACTAGCGTTTCAAGAAAGAGAGAGAAAGACGAAGCGTTCTAGAGAGAGAAACAGAGAAAGAGAGAGTTCGCGAGCGTGTGTATGTATGTGTGCGAGATCTGATCGAAAACAAGGTAATCGAGCTTTGAAACCCTACTACCGATTTTTCTCTACGATTTGTTTTTTAAGATTCTGATTCTTCGTTTCTGAGGAGGTTCTGAGTGAGGCGTGAGAATTTTTATGGTGGAAGGAAGCCCTAGGAATTTCTAGGGTTTGGTTTGTTGTTTTTTGGTTTTTTTTTTGTGTGATTTTTTGATTTGTTGGTGCGTAAAACCCTAGGAGTTCGGGGATTTGGGATTGGTGTTAGGATTAGGGTTTTGGATTTATGGCTTCGGGGCCAGTGGTTGGAGGGGATGATGAAGCCAAAGAGAAACAGAGATTTGGGGAGAGGAAGGTTTACACGAGGAGGAAAGTGCTCAAAGGTCAGAAGAAAGACCCTAACGCTCCAAACACAGTTGCTTCCACCACCGAAAATAACGCCACAACCACTTCTACCGTTACCAATGACAATAGTATCGATAACAGAACTGTCCAGACCAGCAAAGTTGGTGAGTCCGGTGCGTCCAAGAGCAATAGTGAGAACGTTGTGGTCCAGCCTCCTGAACAGTCTGCCGTGGAGAAGGGTACTGCTCAGCCACAAGTGAGTTCAAGATTAGAGGATGGGACTTTGGGGCAGAAGCCATTGGAGGATCAGATGCAAGTGAGTTTAAGACTGGAGAATGGGAATACAGTTCAACCACCAGTGGAGGATCAGGATATGACACTGACAGAAGGGAATTCAAGAAACGAGGATGAAAATATAACTCAGCCTCAATTGGAGGATGGGAATATGGTTCTGTCCAATGGGAGTTTGAGGTTGGAGGATGGGAATATGGCCCAGCCTCAAGCGAGTTCAAGATTGGAGGATGTGAACATGTCCCAAACTCAAGAGGGTGGGAATATGGCTCAGCCTCAAGTGAGTTCAAAATCAGAGGATGGGAGTGCAGCTCTGCCACACATGGGTTCAAGGTTAGAAGATGGGAACACGGCTCAGCCACGAGTGTCATTGGATGGGAATATGGCTCAACAACAATTGAGTTCAAGATCAGAGGATGGGAATATAGCTCAGCTACAAGTGAGTCCAAGGTCAGAGGATGTCAACATGGTTCAGCCGCAAGAGAGTTCAAAATTGGAGGGTAGAAAGTCCCCTCAGCCAGAAGTGAATTCAAGAATGGAGGATGGGAATTCACCCCAGCTGCAAGTGAACTCAAGATTAGTGGATGGGGTTTCGCCGCGGTCACATGTGAATTCAAGATGGGATGGGGATACAGTTCAACCACCACTAGTGCTGGTCTCTGATGACTCGTACAACCGGCAGCGTGATGAACCTTCTAGCTTCAATGTTGAGCAGGAGGGTGATGGACCTTTAAGCCCCAACCCTCATCAGGAAGCAGTTCCTAGCACCCGAGGCCTTCCATTGGGAAATGGGGTTGTGGAGCCCCGACAGAGGGATCGAATCAAGATAAGCTTGTCCTCAAAATCAAAACAGCAAATACGGGAGATTCGGTGGAAGCTTGAAAGTGAGCTTGATGTTGTAAGAAGTTTGGTTAATAGGATTGAAGTGAAGCAGAGACAAGTTGGCGGATATCGCAACTCAAATGTCCTGGTTGCTAGTGGGATGGATAATGTGGGTGGAGCAAAGCGTGCTCACTCAGAGGTGGCATCTGTTGGTGTTCCAAGGGAACCTGCCAGTTCTAGGCCTTTGCACCAGTTAAGTTTGTCAATGTTGGAGAACAGTCAGGGAATTGGTGAAACTGTTGAGAAGGAGAAGAGGACACCTAAAGCAAACCAATTCTATCGTAACTCAGAGTTCTTGCTTGCAAAAGATAAATTTCCCCCAGCAGAGAGTAACAAGAAGTCAAAGTTGAATTGGAAGAAACAAGGTGGGGGAGAAATGCGACATGGTTTTGGGATGGGATCTAAGTTTTTCAAAAGCTGTAGTTCACTGCTTGAAAAATTGATGAAACACAAACATGGTTGGGTGTTTAATGCTCCTGTTGATGTTGAGGGTCTTGGTTTGCATGATTATTTTACCATCATCACTCATCCAATGGACTTGGGAACTGTAAAGTCAAGGCTGAGCAAGAATTGGTACAAATCACCAAAAGAATTTGCAGAGGATGTGAGACTCACTTTTAATAATGCCATGACTTATAATCCAAAGGGACAAGATGTTCATATAATGGCGGAGCAGTTAGCAAAGATATTTGAAGACAGATGGGCTATAATCGAGTCAGATTATAATCGGGAGATGAGATGTGGGTTTGATTACGGAGCTGCTCCCCCTGCTCCTTCACCTTTGTCAAGAAGGGTTTCTGCTTTTACACCACCACCACATCTTGATATGAGAAGGATTTTGGATAGATCAGAATCAATGACACAGACTCCAAAACCTATGAGCTTTACTCCATCAAGTAGAACCCCAGCCCCAAAAAAACCAAAGGCAAAAGATCCTTTCAAAAGAGACATGACATTTGAGGAAAAACAAAAACTAAGCACTAACCTTCAGAGTTTACCTTCAGAGAAGCTTGATGCTATTGTACAAATCATTAAGAAGAGAAATTTAGCACTTGATCAACATGATGATGAGATTGAAGTAGACATTGATAATGTGGATGCTGAAACTCTCTGGGAGCTTGATAGATTTGTAACCAACTATAAGAAAAGTTTGAGCAAAAATAAAAGGAAGGCTGAACTTGCACGAGCTCGAGCAGAAGCCTTGCAGCAGAATGCCATCCAAAAGGTAAAGAATTCAATTTTTACTTCTATATTCCCTTGCTTACATTGGGGAGCAATTATTCTAAGTGTTTGTTTTTTATTTTTTTTCTTTCTACAGAGCCAGGCACCAGCTATAGAAGAGATTCCAAAGGAAATACAAACAGGTGAACTTCTTAGAATCAGGTTTGGTCTTTTTGGATTTGTTGATCTCCTCTGTTTTTTAATTAAACTCAATTGACTTTTTGTGTACAGATGAAAGGAATGTTCCCCAATCATTGCCTGTGCAAGGGGGAAATCAAGCTGACAACGGGAGTAGGTCAAGCAGTTCAAGTAGCTCCAGCAGTGATTCTGGATCTTCTTCAAGTGGTATATTGATCATGATTTAGCTTCTATCTTACATGTTATTTGTTCATATACATGCTTTGGATTGTGGAAATCAAATGTTCTGTCTTTCTCATTTGTATGCGGTGTTGCAGATTCTGATAGTGACAGTTCCTCAGCGTCCGGATCTGATGCAGGGTCACAAGGAACCTAAATATGCTGTCTGGTAGAGTTACAGCCTCTGATGTTTTATCTTACATTGTGCTCTCTAGCTTCGTATTGTTCAGTAATCATTTGCTTATGTGATATTTGTCTGCACTTTTTCCTTTCCATTCTAAAGAGAGATGTATGTATAGTCAAGCTGTTTTCTTAAAGAAAATGAGCGATGATTTTGTTGCCTATGAATATGATCATTGTTTGTTTGTCATAACATGTGTTGTTGAGTACACTTTGTATGTGTTGCATTTGATTCAGTCATGTGATTAGTTTGGATATCTGTCTTTATTGTAGGGAAGTTGGTGACCTTTCTGTTGGTGTTCATAATCAGTTAGTTTGTGTCAGAATAATATTTTAAACTATTATTGTAATTTTGAATCTGAATTTGATAACCTTGCTGTACCCGTTTTTATAATATGTAGTTGGTTCTGAAAAATGCTGTTTCTTGTTTTCTATTCGTTACCATCTTAGTGTACTTTCGATACTCTTCACTATGACGAGCTTGATTTAACCTTGACCGGTCCAGCTTTACATTAGATTCTTTAAGGTTTTTTCCGAATCTCAAACTTGCTTTTTAAAATTGGAATTAAATTGCTTACCATGGAAAATAGTGCCCTCGGATGTCTACTTAAATAATATCTCCTGTCTTCTGAGCCCCGAAAGGAAATAGCATAGCTTCAGTAACATTTCCAGTTTTTTGTGTGTGCACTTCTCCTCCGCATGATCTTTTATGATGCATTCTAAAGGGTTAAACTGTATGCATTCTTGAATTCATACACCCGTGCCTGAAGCTTATTTTTCTTAATATGCTTGTTGAAGTCATTAATAATAGAAGTTTTGGGATTGATCTTTGCTAACTAATTTTCCCATTATCATTTTTTTTTTTCTGTTACGTTGCAGATCTCAGATTTTTAGAGTAGAGAGTGTCTTGATGCCCGCCTAGTTTGGTTTTTGAAGCTTCTAGATTATTAGTTTAACTGTCGGATTGTAGATGTTGTGAAGGGGCCAGCGGTGATCCTAGTGATGCAGCATGGGATATTTTGTTCCCTTTCGTTTGAACTTGTTCTACTTGTGCTTGGCCTTCTTCTAGTTGGCATTCTCGACACGAATTCTTGTATAATATTTGGTAGAATGTGATGATAGTTAGGAGGTAGTTAGTTTTCCGTAGCATGTGTACATTGCTAACTACTGCTGCGCAAGCATTGACTTCCATTGATAACATGTTTTTTAATTATGTGCTAGCAGATTCAAGATCTTGGTGCCATACGAAGATAATATGTAATTCCTTGTTCTTGAAAATCCTATTCCGTGTAGTTTATAACCGTTAAAATGCAAGTGAGGATCTTATCCGACTTAGTTAAGCTTTTTCTACCTTTCCCTCCCTGCACTTCACTTAGAAATCTCGTAATTAATTTCGATATATTAATCGATGATGAAAAGAAAAATGTTTAAAATGAAGAAAATGTCTCTACGCAAATGTGATATACTTTATTAGATGTTCCAGTTGGTAGTTTGATATTGACTATGCCAGGGAAGGAGGAAAAGAAAAAATAGCACATAAAGGGGAAGTAAAAGAAACAATGAGCAAATGTTGTTGAGTCTTCCCTCTTTGTCTTTCTCTGCCTATCAATCGTTGGTTACTCTTCTCTTTCTCTCTCTTCATGGTTGTCTTATGGCCATCGTTTGTTTTGGGTGTGATCTGATTGGGAGGGAAACAAAATTTTGGTTATATGTGCAGGTTGTTGATGACATATGCTGCTGCTTCTGCCTCACCATAATAGTTCTTGATTCTCAGATCATGGAGTGGTTCACCTCTCAGATCCCTTGCTGATCTGCCAAGAAAAAAAAGAATAGACTTCATATTTGTCTTCTTGCCTGTTTTTGTGGTTTCAGGAGTGGGGATTTCATGTTTGTCGTTGATATTCGTGAGTGATCTTTTGGTTTCTTTGTCGAATTCGTAGCAGTGTTGTTTGTTTCACTGAAAATTGAACAACACACTTTTCTTCTTAAAGAGAACAAATTATTATTAGCGTAAGACAAGGGTTTAAGATAAATTTTAATATTTTAAATTCACTTCTCAACAGTTATACATATATGTTTTTAATTTTGTTGTTTATTTAATAATATTGCATTTAATAAAAGTAAAAGATAATTTCTATTATTTTTATTACAAATACAAAATAAGATGATAATCACATAATCTAATTAATAAAAAAAATTAAACATCAAATGAACTAAAAAATTAATCAACAAATACTTGAAAAATATAAAAAGTTTGAAAACTTAATACATAAATTTTTTTAATAAATATTCAATTAAAAATATTTAAAAATAAAAAATCGGTACTTGATTAAGTCTTATTATTAAGTAGAAGTGGTGAAAAAACTAAAATTCCCATTTGTTGAAGTTTTTTTGTTGCATATATATTATTCCTTTCTCACATTTTTCTTTATTATTGTAAAGTATATACGTCTAGCCATTCTAACATTTACAGAAAAGGGCAACGATAATATCATTAAAGTGTTTCCTACAGGCCAAGAATTATATGTGGATTCACAGCTACATTAAATCATATTTATAACCTGCATGTGGTTTTTTTACACAAATGGAGCAAGTTTCCCCGTAATATTTACACGAGGATAAGTCATATGGACGACTTTCAAACTGAAGTCGGCAATAATGCGTACGAATTCTATGAAAAGGTAATATCTTTGCACCATCGTAACAGTTTGTGTTAATTCACGAAACTGAAATCGTTAGATCGGTTTTCGATTTAATTAAATTCGTTTGGTGTCTGAACGATTTCAATTATGTATTTATTGAACTGAAGTCGTGTTTTAGCGACTTTCATTTTTTACAAAGAAAGAGGTTGCATTGAACGGATGAAATTTAAAAGCTACCGATGTTCTTGATGAAATATTTTGATTAAGATTGATAATGAGAATTACAAGACGTGGATTTCATAATATAACATAATCATAAGCCAAAAATATGAAAACCTAATCAAGATAGGGACAAGTTCCTTTATGATATCATTCATTTCTATAATATGAACATTTCTTTAGATTATTGGGATTCAATCGATCCATTTCATTGTGGATATGGGTAGTTGTAGGTCGTCCCGGTGCCTATTGCACATTTGTGGGTTTAGAATAAAATTAGATTCGGTGTAGGTGGACCAATCATCCTTATTCTTAATCGGATGAAACTGTAGTTCATAAGCCTTGTTGATTGTGTAGATACTATAAATAGGATGGATGCTTGTGGTCAGGTCTAAATGGGAGAAAGAACAAAAAACTATTACATAATGACACAGCAGTCGAAGAGCTTGAAAAAACCACAATCACACCACCAGTCATTTAATTTAACCATGAAAGACATTGGTGGGTAGTAATCATGTGGAGAAAATATCTACTGAACCTCAAATTCGAAATTTTGTCGGTCATATCTATGCACATGACACATATCTATGCACATGACACATGCCCACTTGTTGATTTTTTTTAATAATTTCACTTATATATTTCGGATATTGATGGCCAACTCTTAACATAGAATCTGCCTTCAAGCCTCGATCAACAAATGGGTAATGAACGAGTTCCTTTTAGTACTGAGTTCATACATTCAACTAGGTTTGTTGTCAGGTGACCGAACCTATAACCCCCAACATATGTCTGAGTCCATTTTTGTAATGATATTTTGTCGATCCAAGAAATCACTTAGGATGAGTGTGATCTCAGTGTTGATAACTTCGCATCCAATATGGGTTGTTTGACCTCGTAAGATGTAACATACATTTGTGAATGAAAGAGTAAGAGTTGTTAATGGAAGAGAGATTTCATTATCCATGTTAATTAACTGCTTCTTCAAGTCATGATTTTTGAACTTGTTGTCATTATCCATGTTAATTAACTGTTTCTTCAAGTCATTATCCACAAGAAAAACTTGTAGACAAGCACGTATGCGGTGCGTTAATCTTTCTAATTTCTCATTCTTGACTTCATTTGCTATAAGCAGCTTGTAACCTTTGTTGTGTTCGACATATCGAGATACATATGCATATCTATCCGATTTTGATTCAATAATCATAAATTTGTCTTCATGTTCAATATAGTATTGCTTGATACATGAGAGTGTCGTTTCCTTTGACTCAAAGATCAGGCGCCTGAGGTGAGGGGTGAAATTGCGATTGAGAAAATTGACTGCCGGATTGAGAATATTGTTGTGACGATGAACCCCACCCATTGAGTTGTTGATTGTAAAAATTGGTTGCCTTGTTGATCCCTTGATATTGGATGCGAATGCGGGTATAATTGTTGACCCTAACGACTTGTTGATTGCGAATAATAATGGTTGTGCCATCGACTTGATTCGACTTCAGGAATTGCTTCGAGGTCATCGTCTTCGCTAAAATCGTCTACTATATGAGGGATGAAAATTTCATGATTCAAAGTAAAAGATGGTGGCAAAGCCATTGTGAAAAATTGAAGAAAACTGTGTGTTCAGGATTTTATGTGACCATCGTGGAGGTTGAAATAGGAGAAAAAAGTGCAGACCACATTTGCACTGATGTTGTTACAAGTGGGAACGACATGACCATGACACACATTTGCCTCCTTATATGTAGGTGTAATGGTGCATCCCATCAACATTTCATCTCAACGCAACAGCTTGTCTCAAGGAGTAGCCTACGAGACTAAGTTCAAGGAGCCCTTCCCTTCACCATTTACGAAGGTTTAATTTTTTTCAATTACTTGTTCCCAATACATTCATTATTGTTTCAAAATGTTAATAATTTATCTCTGCACATCATCTCACCATGGACTCAACATATCTAATGTTATTTACTTGTGAACTTCGCGCTTTTAATATATTACTTTATATTATTATATTTTTTTTATCCAACTTTCATATATGTCTTTGTAGAATTTTTAGAGTTGAGTTTTTCTCGAGTGTTAACCTAAAATTTGAGTTCAATATGAAAAATATTTTAATATATTTTAATTATGAATTTGGAGTTGGGTTTTTAATTAAGTAAACGAGATTTTTGATATTATATATATATATATATATATATATATATATATATATTATAATAGAGTATTTGGAGTTATGTAAATAAAATATATTATAAAGGTGGAGGTCAGAAACTAATACCTTGAATTTCCTTCACGGAGAGACAACTATCACACTAGAAGATGTGATAGTGCAACTTGGCCTCCCTATTGACGACGAAGTTGAGACCATAGTCACCATTGTTGAAGAGGTCTTTATGGCTTTCCACAAACATCTAGGTATCGTTCCACCAACTATAGCTATGAAAGGAAACTTAGTTAAAGTATCCTAGCTTAATAATACATTTTAGCAGTTGTCAGACTATGCAACAAATATTGTTATTGCTCAATATGCAAGAGCACACATATTGACTTTAATTGGTAGCATTTTAATGCCTGACCCATATGCTAGTAGAGTACACGTCATGTACTTATTAAAGTTAGCTAACTTAAACGTTGTGGCCAATTATAGTTGGAGATCTACAGTCTTGACTTGTCTGTATCGTGGCCTAGATCATGACATTCATTTAAGCCAAGACACTATCAGAGGATGTATGATTTTGTTGCAATGTTGGGCCTGAGAGAGAATGACAACAATATCTCCACAAATAGAACCTTTAACCTTTAAGCGATCAATATATTGCTGCATGGGGGGTTTCCCTCTTGCAAGAAGGTAACAACTTTCCTTTTTTATTTCAAAGTTCTCTTCCATGCAAACAATTAATTTCATCTCACAAATAACATGCAACTATTTTTTTTTCATATTATATGGTCTCGATTAACTCATAGGACGAACCCTAGTTCCACTCTAGTTAGTCAATTCTGTCAGACTTTTGACCAGTTGCGCACTAGACAAGTACTACTTAAAAAACACTAATACCAATGTTAATTTCATATCCACCAAGTACTGTAATTTGGTTCGCCATGGTTGAATTTCAATAAGCAGATCAGGTGATGCAACAATTTAGGTTCAAACAAAATATCCCTTTTGACCTAGTTAACCTTAATCAGGCTCAAAGGAAAGACTTGAGAGGAAGAAACGACAGAGATTGGTCGGCTTATCATCAACAATCGATCGTAATCTAGAATGACAAACATAATCATGTCATTTAAGGAACAACATTCACCGAAAACGACCACTTGCGGGATATTACATCGTACATGCACTAGTACATAAACCACACTATCTGTTGTATATCTCCATCAACGAAATCTTCTAACGAAGAAGTTAGCTTACCTTTAATACAATTATTTTTAATCATCCATATTATCCATGTCAATAACCCATATTTTATGTAATAATATGATACGCCACAGGAACCTCCACATCCTTTTTCACAACCCAACTCACGTCGGGTCTTCTTCAGATTTTGTACAACTTCCACATCACTCTTTTGGTCAGTCATCTATGGATCACGCTTAAATGTTCGGATAGTCACACCTTTGGTCTGCCAACCCATCAAACACACCTTTCCAACAAGTCCCTTCCTCATATGCATTCTTTCCATCTTAGTCCGACTTTGGTGTAGGACCATCACACATGTTTTCCACTTCAACCATGACACCATTGTTTGCACATAATGCAGGGACTTCATCAATACCATTTTATCCTCCACCGATGCCTTTTCCAACATAACAAATAGTTGTTCACCATCCTCACTTTCTAACACGCATTTAGCATCCACTTAAGTTTAAAATTTATCTACATTCATGTATATATAAAAAATATATTAAACAACTAAAAAAATTAATTACAAATGAAATCTATTTAATTGGAAGTCGCTAGTCAGCATAACATAGTGACTTCTATTTAATCACTTTAATTGGAAGTCGTTAGTAGGATAACAACGGGGTGATGACGAGTTTCGCTATCCCATACTTATCCCTGTAGAGAAAATTCATCCTCATTCTCATACCAAAACCCAACGGGTATCAAACTTTTGTCTCATCCCCACCGGATAACGGGTATAATCTCGTACCCATATACCGATACCCGTTTTCTTACTACTTCAATGTTAATTTTAATTAATTTTTATAAAATAATAAAAATTACGGTAAAGTAAATATAATATTATCAAATATTCAATATTAGGAGAATGATTGTTTCTCGATATCAAATACTTTGAAATAAATTATAATTGTTTACATTTTATATTAAAATATCAAATAAAATTTTATGAGAACCAAAACATTTATTAAATTTACAAACATTAATGAAACCTAGTTGATAAAATTAAAAAATATTTAAAAAAAATATAAAAGGAAAACAAATATTCAAATTAAAATATATTTTAAATGTTTGTTTACTTCAATTTTTAAATTCTGATGAATCACTTTTTTATACACTAATAAAAGTTATAATACATCACTTGATCAAAATGACGCAAAGAACAAATAATAAACATAATAATAAAATTTTAACATAGATATTCTATTTTGTGAACTCCAATATATGTTGGATGGTGATAAAAAAAAATCATGGCAATTATATTAATTTTTATATTGTAGTAAATAAAAGTTATTTATACAATTATAGTGAAAAAATTACATTATGATTGATAATGAGTTAGAAAATAAAAAATAATTAGATAAAATATATCGAAATAATATTCTACATGATGAAAATAAACAACAAATAAAAATATTAAAAAATTAACAAATATGTGTCTTATGAACAATATGAGAAACTATTAAAAGGAATCACACAAAGAAAAACAAATGTATAATTAAGGGTATGATAAGATGAAAAATACTTTAGAGATCTAAGAAAACTTTTCAAATATCAACATATATACTCATTTGAGAAATAACAAAATTGTTTTAGCGAAACAAAAGAGTTCTTCAAATGAAACAAAAATTAATGATAATAAGTAAAAAAAATTTTTATATTACTAGTAAATGAAATGTTTATGTTATTAAACACTTAAATTGAAAGTATTAAACATTCTCATATGAAATGAAAATATACAATAAATAAAAATATTAAAAATAATTAGAATATTCAAATGTTAGACATAATTTTTTTTTAATTGAAATACATCAATTTAACATAATTATGAGTTCCATGACAAACCAAATAATTAGAAAAATAAAAAATAATATATATATATATATATATATAAAGTTACTTTATTAATTGTAAATATTTTAAGAATTTAAACAAAATGATATTATGACGGAGTATCTAGATCTTCATACTCAATTAAATAAGCGGAGATTCTCATACCCATACCCATTTAGATTAATATCCATGAAACCGACCGACCGAATTTATTAATTGTGAATATTTTAAGAATTTAAACAAAATGATATTATGACGGAGTATCTAGATCTTCATACTCAATTAAATAAGCGGAGATTCTCATACCCATACCCATTTAGATTAATATCCATGAAACCGACCGACCGAGTTTATTTGTTAGCGTAACATACCGACTTCTATTTAAATATTTTACAAAAAGTCATTGCGAATCTAAACGGCTTAATCTTTTCAAGGAAATCGTTATTACTCGTATTAATTGGAGTCAAGTGCACCATATTTATAACATTTGGTCAAAGATGCACCAGCTGTAAAAAAAACCCTGCATGTGGAAACTGTGCCTAAGTTAATCAATAATGCACATCGCACATTTTCTCAACTACATCATTGTTCGTTTCTATTTTTCTTCACCAAAACAAAATCACGGTCTTATTTTGTTTGCAGCTACAGTATTGATCATCAAATATGAAATTGCACTTTGCTAACATATAATCTCGTTTAATAAAATAATAAATGATTAATGTAAGATTTTAAATTTGATCAACATCAAGTATATTTGTTATTTTTTTATTGAGAATAGAATGTTTTGACCGTGAATGAGATCTTGGTGTGAATTGTGGATAATAATAATAACGAAGAATCATCTCAACTTTAATAAAAAAAAATAAACAAAAAATTAAAGAAGATTTTTTTATTAATCAGTTTTAGTCTTCCTATATGTTGCAAGTCCCTGTTTGTATTTACAAACCGATTTTATATTTTGTGGAATTAAGTTAGGAAGATTAAATTAATATATTTAACAATTCAGTAATGTATTCCAAATACTTAATTAGATTTAATAATTCAAAAAGATTCTAAATAATTAATGAATATGACATTCCACAAGTAGATAGATATATCAATAATATCAATAATATACAAAAACATTGCAAGATCACATACATTATTACTAATAATACAGAATCACAAAATAACATTCTTATATTTATTTACAACTCCACAAAACGTGGAACTTTTCTACAAGTATAATTACTGCATGATACATATTCATGTATAAACCAACTTTATTTAATAATAAAAAGTATATGATTCTTTGTTGATGGATTTTCTTCCTTAAACCAACTTTATTATGAACATATCCATGCAACTGAAAGTCACTAATCAAGTTTCATGTCTGCATGTTCATATGCAGGTGATTTTGGTTTTTCCTTTTGTCCCTCTCCTGATACCATTATTCTAGTAGTCTCTGCAATTTCTGCTATTGTTTCACCTATGGCATTCAACACCCCTCTTCCCTTATCTCCTTCAACATTTCCTTCTTCACCCTTCACTTTTGTCAAGTCTTTTTCCTCTTCATTTGCCTGCTTGTTTCTCTCTTTGGAACCTTCTATTTCTCTCTTTCTTTCGTAGTTCTTCTTAGCAGCTTCAACTGCATTCATTGATTTTTGTTGAGCTTCGGCTCTGTACTTGGAAATGTCTTCAAGACTAAGCTCTTCATTTTCTTCTCTTCCACCACCACCCTATCATAAATCAACAACCCCTTTAGAGAGAGATTAATGCAAGCTTAGATTCACACAATCTTTGATTATCACCAAGTAACACATGTTTCAATATGAAAAAAGAAGGTTAATAAGATTCTACCAGGTGATAATAATCAACACTATATAGTAACTTTTCCTTCATTGGAAAGTACTAAGTCATATAAGCATGTTAAAGGCTATAGTTTTAAATTTTACCTCTTCGGTTTCATCTTTCTCTCTTTGAGCTTCCTCTCTTGGTCTTGCTTTCTCTGCCTCTACTTTTTCTCTTGAAGGATTGTTTCTTCGTTTGTCCTCTTCGTTCCACACTTTTCCCTCCACCACTTTGGTTCTTCCCTCGAGTTTATCTTTTTCTCCTAAACCCTTATTCTCTTCACCTTTCCTTTCAAACTTTCCACCACCACTTTCTCTTTCAACCTCTTTATTCCCAGAACTAGATCTATCAGAAACCAACTCTCTCTCTTTCTCACCAAATGACTCCTTTCCATCTGCCTCAACGTCATCCTCTCTCTCTTTCACCTTCTTGCTGGGGTCTTTGCGATGCATTTGCTGAGATGCCATTGTTTTCTGTTCTCTCTTGCACACAAAAACAGTGTTTGGATTTGGTCTGTGTTTTGAATTTAAGTAAGGTGCTTATAAAAAGAAGGGTGGTGTCGGTTGAAGAGGTGGTTGTGGATGAGGTTTGCATGGAAGGGACAAGTGGTACAATGTACGGTTTGTAGGTATTACAACGTGTGAGATTGTTGTGTTACCTGAAGCATCTGTTATGGTTTGTTCCTCAGGCACTTCGGGTTTCAGACACGTGGAAGTGATATTTTTTAAATGATTTTTCATTCCTTCAATTTTTCATTTTTAATATAATAAAAGAAAACTGTCAAAATTAGTAGTCAAAATTCTACTATTAAATAATACGATGTATAAGCAAAATTATACAAATGACCCTACTTAAACGACTCTAATTTTCTTCTTTTTATCCATGTCTCACTAATCGATACGTGTCAAAAATACTGTTTTAAATTTTGTTTGCAGGATGACGCTAACACTGAAGTCATCGGACTGTGTTTTCAAATTCACATTTGCAGAAAACCTTCCCCAAGATTACTCCATCAAATTTCTTTGATTTCTCTGCATCTCAAACCCAATCTTCCCCTCCTTTCCTTACCTTTCCTTTCTTATTTTCAATTATCTCCACTTCCTCGTCGATTTTCATTAATCTGTCTACAAATTTATTTTCTTTATATTTTCAATTCCCGAAAACCCTTTTTCTTTTTATCTTCATCTTTCTCTTCATCTTCCTCTTCGCTTCATCTTTCTCTGTCATATTTTATATCAGTTTAAAAAAAACATGTAAAATCATGATGTTAAAACTCGTACTGGTGTGTACTTTCAATCAAAATATATAAATAAAATGTATTGTAAAGTTTTTAATCCGTTGCATATATATATATATATATATATATATATATATATAATAGAAATTAGTATGAAATCCGAGTGTACGCACGAGTCTTTTTTTCTTGTTTGTGTTAATGTCAATTTTTTTTGGTACATAGTATAGTACATATGAAATTATCTAATTATTATAATAATGTTTAAATTATTATTTGGTTTATTATGTATTTAGGCTGATCATAATTTATAGTTATTATTATTTCTTTTTTTTAAATAATTATGCTGGGAATGAATCTGAACCGTTTAATATTGGCATAGTTACTATTATTTCTTTTCTTTTTTTTGAAATGATTACGCTGGGCATGAATCTGAAGCGTTTAATATTGGCGGCAAGAGAAATTTTTTTATCTATCTTTTCGATATCTTTGGGTTCAGATTTGGTTCTCTGACTCAGACGTTTTGCTTTTCCATAGTTGGAGTTGAATAGGTTCGTCCGTTTCATACATTCATTTTGCTGTAACAGGAAAGAAAAAACCTAGAGACTTTGAATGGTATCTGGATCCAACGACAACAAAATGTCACTAAGTAAGCGGTTTAGCTTCAACAATTTTTTCAGAGTTCAGTCATGTTTATGGATCCTTCCGAGGTTAGTCAATATGATTTCGATACTTTAATTGTGTTCTTCTTCTGAAATTCCATGTCTTTTTAAGGAGTTTGCTCATTTCGGTTATGAAAATATTTTTCGTTGTTAGGAAGATGTTTTGTTTTCATTAAAAGTTAAACCTTCTGGATGTTTGGTTTTCCAGGACTTTTTACTTTTTGAAGAAGGTTTCTTTTTGGAATGGGGACATTGTTTGTTAATGGGAACCAACTGTTTCACAGATCCTAGGGGAAACATTCTGAACATTGAATTCGAAGAAAATCTTATGGCCGAGAGGAAGTTTCGTGCTTCTGATGACATAGTAAACTTTTACGATGTATATGATATTGGATTTGTCTGTACTCTCTACTGTGGTGATAGATACTTTAGGTTTAGAGTATTTGACATAGATTGGAATGAAATCGAGTACCCTTTGGTAGAACCGTCGGCGTCTGGTTTAAGATCTAGTTTTTCTTGTTCTCCGAGATTTTCCAATCTTTCAGAGTCAAGCTAGAGCTGTCTAAGGTATCATTCTTCATATTTTATCTACCATTTCCAGATTTCTATTTGGATTTCTATTGATTTGTTTTTCATGTTTGTCAATAGCCATATATACTCCTTCTTGAGGAGTTTCAAAAATTTTGTGAAGATCAACTTAAACTTGATCGCAAATTTCAATTATATGATTCTATATACAAAAATTTTCGAGCTTTATCTGGACACAAACATAGATGGGATCATTATTTTGTTTTGTTTGACGGAGTTCATGAAGTATTATGGTTTCAACGAAGACGTTTACCTACATTTAAATTATATAGGGAACAATGTTTTTCTTCACAAGATTTACTTTGCTGATGAAGTATAAATAATTTATGAGGGGGAGTCGGTTCGTGGTTTGAACAATGATTCTGGTGGTATTGTAAACAATGTTGGTGCTATGAATCCTCATGACTTTCTTAATTCTCATGATGGACTGGTGAAGAAGTTAACCAAATATGATGTTCAAACTTCATCTTTGGTATTTTTTTGTTTATAGTTTTATGTTTATTCTTAGTATTTCGTTTTCCATTTGTTGTCTGAGATTTTCTCTATGTTTGTAGTATCTACACTTGGATTTTTCTAGACAGTTCTTGGAGAAGGGACGCAGAAGGTACTTCATTACCATTTCAACTTCCAAGTTTTCGCCTTGCAAGATTCGATGGACTCGAAGATCATCCTTTGAATGCTATATGACGTGTGGATGGAAAAGATTCTGCAAGGACAATCAATTGGCTGCTGGTGATGAACTGAAGTTTGTAATAGACAATCAACAGAAAAATGTCATCCATGTACTTAAGGTTTAGTTTTTTAAAGGTGTATGTAAGAACTTAGGTTTTTAAAATTTTAGCCTTACTTATGAACATTCGGAATTCTGTTATCGTTTATATTTAATGTATGTAAGAAACATCTATATATTTTATGTTCTGCTATGTATAATACTATTGTTATTAACGTATTTATCTAAGTTCATTTTTGTTGCACCAAATATTTTGTAATGTATTATAAATGTTTTTTCGATTATACGTCATTAACAATTAGAAATTCAAATTATATAAATTTTTGTATTCTTTCAAATTCTAAAATTATTTTCGATTTCTATATTTTTCTTTGATGTACTGTTGATGTAATGTTTTTTTTATATAATATACTTATAAATCAACAATTTCAAGTTCGTGGTATATTTCTGTTGATGTAATATACCTGTAAATAAACTTAATTGGGTTCTTTTGACACTGATTATCTGTTTTCAGTATAAAATAACTGTATTAAAAAATTTTCAATCCAAGTTTTTGTGCTTATAAAACGTTTCAAAAATTGTCATTTCAAATATTGTCATTTCAAACATTTCGGTTAGTATAAATTATTATGTGTAGTAATGCTTAATTAAGTACGTAAGGATATTATATTTTTGAATACATACGTTCTTTAAATATGTAACCAATCACTGTAATTTGACGTTGATATTGTATTATGGTTATGCTAGACATACGTAAATATATTCAGAAAATATTGTCCAAATATAGATACATGGTTATTTTATAATGGAGGTACATAAAGTAACTATTCAGTATAGTTTCGCAAAACAAAGCAAGTCTTGGTCCATTGGTTGGTTTCAGTTTAAATGCAGTGTGTCATGTGCTGTCTGATAGTACAAAGAAATGGTAAAGGGTCAAAGATTCTAAAATACTCGATTCACACGTTTATATCATTGAAATTTCTCAGCTTCTAAGACCAATTCCAAACATGGAGACACAAAGGAAAGTTTATGTGCTTCTTAGTAAGTCTTTACATTGTCCTATATGTATGAATTTCTCTGTCAAATTCTGATAAATAAGATATTCGAAAATCAGTGATGAAATATATTTGAATAGGACATTAAATTTTTGACAAATTTGTATGTCTAATTTGTGATTTTATCAAGTTTTTTGGTCGTCGGACTTAACACTGTCCACACTTATGTCATTGATGCAATTTATGATTTCCAAGTTTTTTCATGGGTAGAGCGTCCAAAGAGTATTCAACTGGTTTGATTCATCTCCAGAAAAAGTAAGCGATTCTCTTACAGTGATTTCTTTGGTTATATATTTAACAATATTTTGTAAAATAGACGATTGAATACATATCTTATGTTAGTTAACACTTTTGACAAACTATACATTTTGGAATACTTCTTTGTACACAACATTAATTGTTGTACTGGATGATTTGTTCTCATTGTCATGGATTAATATCATTAACCCAGATTTACTTTGAACTCTAGAAGCTGCAACATAGAGTTGACCATGGCTAAATACGGGTGTTGGCAAATACAATCCAACGAAACCTAATGACTGACCTTGAGATTTGTTTATTGTCATTGCATATGACAATATGATAGGAAATTGCTTTCTAATTAACTTAAATGGCCATGGGGATTGGGAGGGTGACATAGACATTCGCGGAATGTAGACCTCTTGACCATCTTTGTTTCCTGTAATCAACTTAGCACCTATGACATGGTTTGCAACCCTGGTTACGATTAATCTGCTTCCATTGCACAAACCTTCTGCTTGGTCTAACTTCCTCAAAAGCATAATTGGAACCCCAATCTTTAGTTTGATTCTATGATTAGGAAGTCTAGATTTACTAAGTGAATTTAGGAATTCCGAAGTTATAGCGCTGTAAGCATCACTTGAAGCAGATTCTGATTCATCTACTGAATCAGAGCTAAGATACTCTTTTTCTTCCCCTGCATTAATTATTTGATACATTAGTAATAATATTTGTCATACCAAACAAATAAATTTCAAATATGTTAGCTGTAGCTTCCAGATTTACATATCTGGAATTAGTGATAACATATATTCATTGATTTCATTGACTGTCTCAATTCTACTTGCTAATATTGCTCTACACTGCAGAAATGATTCGTTTGTATACTTGTGTACTAAGTCGGGATATGTCATAGATACAATTCCTTCTATAGGATCATTGAAATATGAAATTAGGAATTCTCTAGGTATTTCGACTTCTGCTAAACCGTCATTTGGTTCTTCTAATTTACCATCACCAATTTTAACAATCCAATCCAAAAATTCTTGAATCTCGGATGCAGTTGTGGATTGTAAACCTTGTTGTAGGAGACGCATATTTTTTTTCCATGTCAAAACTTCACAGTGGTCCTACAGATAAGATGAGTTAACAGTGGCATTGACAATATCAGATCTTGTACCTCCAGGTATAACAAGTAGGATTTGCCTGAAGTCACCCCCGAATACTATGACTCTCCCTCCAAAAACTGAATTCTCTTTTGTCATACCCTTCATTATGTCATTTAGAGTTCTATCCAAAGCTTCAAAACAAAATTTGTGTGCCATTGGAGCTTCATCCCAAATAATAAGTTCGACTTTCTTTAACAGTTCTGATGCTTCAAATCCTTTTTCAATGTTACAAACTGAATTTTCTAGTGTTGGTACTGGTATCTTGAATTTAGAATGTGTTGTTCTTCCTCCTGGTAGTAAAAGAGAAGCAATTCCACTTGAAGCAACCGTTAGTACAATTTTACCTTCAGAACGTAATGTTGCTGACAGTGTTTTCCACATGAAGGTTTTTCCTGTTCCCCCATATCCATAGAGAAAGTATACACCTCCTTCTTTATTTACAACAGCCTGGTTGATCTTGTCAAATATTTTTTTTCTGTTCCCCTGTAATATAATTGTTATTCAAACTGGTTACATAATGTAATATTGATCTAAAATCCAACAATAGCAAATAATAATAAATCCGAACCTGTCATTGATTTCAAGTTTGATTGAAATAAATGTCGTTGCTCTGCAATGTCATAATTGAGTTATGCATATATCAGTCTATTTCCACAATTTTCTGTCAAAAAACCATTTGGGTATGACATTGTTGGGAAGAATTTCAAACTGCTTCTATTTGCTTCGAAAAGTTTTTCTATCTCCACTAAAGTTAGATTTTGCAGCATTTCGACTCCAATGTTTAGATCTGCATACAAAAAAATATTTTACAGGTCTTTGTACTTCTATATTATATGAATCACAAGTACTATATAGTGATATAACCTGGATTTCCTGATATATTTCTTTCTCTGTAGAGAATTCCATCTGATAGCCATTCCTATGTTTTGTTCCATAGTTCCTCTGGTCGATTAACACTATTTGACAACAATATAGTAACAAACAGTTTCCTTAGATATATTCCAGAACCCCAATCTTTGGCTTCTTTTATAGCTTCAACATATTCTGTGTCATTTGCTAAAATACCCAAAGCTAAGCAAGCTTCTCTAAATGTAAATACGTGACATTGTTAACCGTTCTAATATCTATGTATGATGTTGGACCTTTTACATGAGTTAGCATTTTCCTAAGATAAAACACTTCATCAGTACTTAGAGGTACCCAAATAAGTCTTCTGATAGTATTTCCCATCTTCCTTGGTTTTCAACATCTATCTTTCTTCACATAGACAAACTTCGAAACAAATTCAGCATATGTTAGATCCCTAGCTTCTGGGTATTTCTTATTACATTCCATCCAACCTATAAACATTGATTCAGAAACTGTTATTTTTCCCATGATATCATCAATCTCATCATCATCTTTAAAGTATACTGCTTATTCTCCTAGAAGATGGAAAAATAGTCTTTCTACTGCTGGATTTCGTCCATGGATTGGAAACGAAAATATTCTCCAGCATGCTTCACAGGGAGATACATATCTGCAATCAAGATATTGTTTAATTTCATCTATTGGTTGTTTCGTCAAAAAAGATTCATTCTGTTCTGGAACTATGGCAGCTGTAATTCTGTCATAACCTTTGTTGATATATTTGAATAAGTACTTGATCGAAGTACTACGATTACACCATTCAACATTGATATGTGCTTGGTACTTTAACAACAATTGCGGGTTGTAAGGAACTACAGAACGATTATCTAGGGAAATACCACTTTTAGACACAATTAATGAATTGTTCCTTCTACGATAATGTGGATAAGCATCTTCAGAAACTGTGGTTGTTGTTTGAAATCTTTTTTGATATTGGCGTGAGCATTTCCCATTCTTCATGTAAGGTAATGATCTGTTTACCGTTTCACAAGGACCATGAATCATGTGATCTTCAACACATTGATATAATTCTGGATTATTTATTGGACACAGTATTTCAGTAGAGATGACTTTGTCAATATCATCAGAAGTTGGGTACTTGCTGTTGGGCTGTAGAAAGATCAGCAAGTGGGCATGAGGTAGACCGCGCTTCTGAAATTCTATAGTATACATAATTACAAATTAAGCAACAAAGGATTACTTTCAACACATAATATTAAAGGTATTATGATAAAGGGATGACTTTGACAGTGCTCTAGTAATTTCCGGCCATATAGGATTGCATGTGAAAGTTATAAAGAGATCTGGAAATCCCATAAAACTACAAATTGTCATTCCATCAAAATATAATTGGTCCATGAATCTTCTACTACCAACAAAAGATGAAGGAAGCCCTTTTCCCTTGTTCTGACCCTTGAGTTTGTGAGCTGCTAGAAGCTTGACAGAGGTTATTATATTTATCAACCCTTAACTTGCTTTGATTAAATTTAATAAATGACAATCTTTCAGACTCCATCATTGTGTATCCATCAACAATAAATTGCTGAAAAAGTCTTCTAGATCTAAGCAAAGTTAATGCTTCTGACTGTCTTGTTTGCAACCTGAAGCAGAACCACTCCCTAATTGTTAGTTTGTTCATTTTCCTGTTAATTCCCGGTTTATCACGATGACTGACATCATGTCTATAACCATCCTCCCCATATGGAAAAAGTAAAGGATATTGAAATCCTAAATAGCTCGTGTGCAATTCATTTATTCTTTGTAATTTCCCATATTGCTTTTCCATTATGATGTCTCTACCTAAAGTCATATCTACACGCCGACTATAAAAGCTGCAACTTCTGAAACATTGGAGACATTATAAATCCTTCCATCTTTTGTCCTATCTGAAATAAGTCTCAATTTCAAGTCATCAAATGGCTGGTCTCTATATCTGTCCTTTGCCATTCTAAAAGATTTGGCATGAACATTGAATTCATCAAGCATCTTCTTTATTTTGCTCACAAGTTCCAAATCAATATTATCTTGATTCCTGCAAAGGGTAACAATTTAATAAGCACTTGTTCTGCTACATTTTTTCTTTCAAAAGAAGAAGTGTTCATGTACCTTAAACTTTCTATTCTATTTTGAACTTCATTTTCAGTGTCGTAAATATAAAGTTGAGTAAATTTTGGAAGTCCTCCGGGTACTGGTAAAAGATGATTAAGAAGTTTGGAAGTACCTTCACCACTGGAAGTACCTTCACCACTGGAGTCTTTAATCTACATATCAACCAACAGATGATTAAGAAGTTTTACAATATAAAATTTAAAACACTGAAGTAAATGACTTACCATCTTTGTCTCAAGTTTGCTTCTAACACAAGCAATAGTTTCAGGGTTGCTGGAAGCTTTCATCACCGATGAAGATCTGTTATTTGGTTGAACTCTAACCTTGAAAGCAAGTGTATAGCCTAACAACACATCTAGATCCTCTGGAAAACATTTGGGATCGTCCTCCCCATCCTACGAAAAAACAAAAAATGACAAGTCTTTTATATACTAAAATCAATTACAGTAATTGTCAAAGATGGTAATATTACCTCGATCATTTTATTCATTAACTCAACAGCTGATACACCAATCAAGTTATTGCAGTCTTGATCCCATAAACAAAATTGGTATAACTGTATCCATTAGTCACCTGTAATTCCAACTTATATCTACAAGAAGTGGATTTAGTAAATTCAAACAAATGAATTGTCGCTGAACATGTACAATTTAAAAAAGAAGTACAAACCTAATTCCATGTTTTTCATTATCAAAGCCACAGATAACACACTTAAAAGCACCTACTTCATCAGTCTTCTTCCTGCAACTATTGCATACTGGATAATACCATCATTTCCTAAATTAAACTTCACAGTATTTGCAATTGTAACACAGTATTGTTCCTATTTTAAAAACAAAAACAAAATTACAACAATGCAGAATCTAAAAATTGAAAGGAATGTAACAAAAACAAATAATAAGTAATTCATTACCTCCTTCATACTTGTGATTTCAGATATCGTACTCACAACAACTTTATACATAAATTTTTCATGTTCACTATACTGGGAAGGTGAACTCAGCTGGTTGCATTCTTGGCTCGGACTGACCACATTTCCAAACCGTCTATAATAGCAATATCAAAGTCATTTCCATACAATTAATGATAAATAATGTCGCAAATATAAAAAACTTAACAATTACATACTTTATCCATTGCTCCTTGAATCGTACTAATTCAGCACATTCATCACCCATTAACAACTTTGAACCATTCCACAAGTTTGATATTGACACTAGCCATCGTCCTAAAAGGAAAAACAAAATCAGCACAGACAAAATCAAACAACCAAAAACCATCAAATAAATTCACCAACCTGAACACGATTTGATCTTAGCCTGAGTCAACATAACAACAACAATAGATGAATCCGGGTCACCCCTTCAATTACTCATAAATTTCAAGTAATAGGAATCCCACAAGGTACACCCAATCACAGCAGAGCTGCAAAAGGAAACCACAACAGTTTATGAATATGAAGTGATATTCGAAACCACATTGTTATATGAAATTACTAAATTACTAACCTGAAATCCCTTATATGAAATACCACATTCTTGGACCGAGGATTACACCTCACATTGTCTACCACTCCAATAATATCTAAAACCATTATAAACATGATCCAATAAATAATTGAACATTTAATGAGACAAAAGTCATTAAATGATTAAACATTACATGAACATACCATACACTAAATCAACAGCGTAATTTCCATCAACTATATCCTCGATACTTTTGAAGTTGTAAACGCTTACTGGAATACTCAAAATTGGTTGTTCTTTACTAGTGGTTGCTCCTATGAACAATAACTTGTAAGGATGATCACAAACCAAAAATTGTCCTTGGTTCTTCAAGATTTTAAAATTATGCATTATATATGTCTAGCCCTCTACCAACTTTTCTTCCCACAATCCTAAATCTTCATTTTTTTACCATTGTAGGAATCATCGAACCTTGACAAAAAAAGTGAACCAAACAAAATCATTCCACATGTCGAATAAAAAGAACAACAAATTTTTTTTACCTTCTGATCCAAAAGAATCAGTTCCATATGACGATTGGTATCCCGGTTTTGAACAAACCATAAGTCTTTTACTCGAACAACAAGCTTCAACGTTTCTTTCTTCTCATCGATATCTTTGATCATATCAAATTTCCTCGCCATTTTCAAACCTTAACTTTCGAAACACAAACGTCAGAAAATATGAAAATGCAAACACAATATAATGACATAAATGAAGCTAGAAAACAAATACCATACTTACCAATGAACTGAAACTCATACATACCTCACCAAACTGGAAAAAGACAACTCCTGATGAAACTGGGAAATAAAAAATGTAGACAAAACGTACTGAGTTAAAAACCAAACATCTTCAATAACTACACAAAACAGAACTTAAAAACAAACAATGAACTTAAACTCATACATACCTCAGCAAACTGGAAGAAGACAACTCCTGATCAAACTGGGAAAAAGAAAACGTAAACAAAATGTACTGAGCTAAAAAAAGGCAAAACATCTTCAATATGAATAACAACAAAACTAAACCACAACAATGTACTGAGAACGAACGAACCTCACAAAACCCAAACTCCAAATGTAAAACGATATCAAGAATTCATACATACCTCAGAAACTAGAAGAACAAAGAAGCAGAAACACAAACAACGAAACCACCAACACATTTGTATTTAAAAATGCACAAAATTTGAAAGTATCTGAGCTGAGAGTTTAATGCATGCAACATCAATCAACTCATGCACAGTACTCCCTTCATCAACCCTCAAACAGGCGGGAAAGCGCAAATGACCTAAATACCTATACAATCATATATAATCCTGAATGCTGAAGAGGGTGTTTTCTGTAAAATACCAGTGCACATCACAGACCATATTCACAAGAAGTTAAAGTGACCAAAAAACCATCCAAATGAACATGTGTCAACGAAATAAATAGGGGTATTTGGGTATTTTCCAGAGGTGTTTGTTTTCATATATTTTAGATTGTACTATAAGAAATTATAATGAATGCATTTATATAACCATATAAGAGTTTTTTAAATTTTAACAACACTCTTTTATAAAGAAAATAATGAAATTAATCAACTTATTTTTAATTTATAAAAAAATAAATTATAAATTAAAATTATAAAAGTATAAATACTTATAAGAATTATTTATTGAAACACAATTTATAAAAATTCAGTATTAATTAGTCAAGAAAGATATACTTAATAAATCATTTAAATTGAGAAGATCGTCGGTATATTACTTGTGATAACAAAGCACTTGTTACGAACTTTTGACCTTCACAAATGTATCTAATATTTCCCAAGTGCGCTATAAGTTAATTCCTTATAGTCTGTTCGCTTGTGCAAATTTAGCATATAGACAAATTTAAGAGAGCAAATTTACGAACACGAAGGTTGTTCATTTGCGCACGGATTTGTTAGTGAGTTAGAGAGATAATTTGCGGAATTATAATCTCACCAAATTGAGCAGATTTGTAACGAAAAATAATGTTTTATCGTAATATCCTATCCCCGCACCACGTTCTCAATATATATATATATATATATATATATATATATATATATATATATATATATAATATAATATTAAATAATATTAATAATAATAATATATCAATTCTTAATATTAAAACAACTTAGTAATTTTACATTTTAATTTATTAAAATGATTTTTTTTATCTATCATATCAATTAAATCCTTCTCAAACTTTTACAAACTTTACCTCCAAATCCATTTACTTTCATCTCCAAATCCCTTCAAAGAAATACAAAAAATCATATACTCAAATTCACTCATATCCATCTAAATTCATCCTCTCACTTTCTTTCAAATTTATCTTTTAAAGGGAACATAGCCTTAATCTTTCCCAACTCTCATGGTTGTGGATAGGATCAATTCTATCAAAACTAACTCTGGTGCTCATGAGGATGAAAAGTCCATCATAAATACAGTTAACAAATCAATAAAAGTTAACACTTTTTCTTAAAAACTTAAAAGCCAACTGAAAATATTAATTCAACATATAAATTTATTAGTAATAAATATTCGTATATATAATACACATATTTCATTTAACCTTCTTTTCTGTCTAGTATTGGGGGAGGTGGTGAAAAAATGGATTTGTGAATGTGTTATGGGTTGGATCCACTAATTTAAGTGGAAATGTGAGAACGTTTGAGGGTCACAGTACACACTAGCACCGTTAGAGGTGTAATTTGTATTTTACACTTTAAGTTGGGTTTCTCAATGACTGGGTTTGAGAAACATTGCATATTACAGAATCCAATCACGCACCTTTTATGTTACCAATAGATATTTGTATGTTATAAATTTTATATCAACAGATAAAACCAATTTTAAACATATTACTTTATAAATTAAATTAGATCTAAAATTTCCTTTTGAATACCTCACTTTAGCTGATATTGAAAGCTGTTAATACATGACCATATAAATCACATTACAAAATAGATAAAATTCAGATATTGAATTTAAAAGTTTAGAATAGGAAAGATTTTCATCTGAAAAATCCACATTACATCATCATTTTTTGTTTTGTTACTTTGGAAAAGGGGATTCATCAACTACTTCACAAGGAGTCAGACATCTTTCCACAATGGTTTTCAAATTTGAGAATGGTATTTGGTACAATTGAAGGCAAATTTCTGCCACATTGATCTACATTTACAATTAGGAGCACGAAGCCCTTTTATTGAACAGTTACAAGAACCAAAATGCCAAATAAAATATCTCCTAAAGTTGAAAACAATTGGTTTTCCTCTAACAAGTTGGACCTAAAAAACAAAGTTATGTGTGTTTGTTTTCAACCAGAAAGAACAGCACTGAGAAGCTCATTCCAAGTGTCAGGAAGCCCCGGAAGACACCAATGGCTGCAATCTACTGCCATAACTCCACTGTAGCCTTCAGGGTGTGCATCTTTTCTGTACTGTGAAAGTGTGGTCACATCCAGGAAATACACAGGCTTTTTTATTCTGTTCAACACCTTGTTCACCACCACCCACGCCATTGGTGTTCCTGCAGGGTACTTCAATCCAAAGAATGGTTCTGTCTCACTCATGCATGACTTTGCTGGTTGATTCCAATCTCTCCCCCTAATCACCACACGTCAATTATTATCATATCAACTATTGTTCGCTTTATTCAGAAAGTGATGAATTTAGTGTAAGAACTTACACGTAATGCACCGGAGAAATTCCCAAGAAGAAGACCTTGGTTTGTGATGGATTGATGTTTCTTTCGATCCACTTGGCCCAGGTTGTTAGGCCTTTGTAGTATGCAACAAAACGGTTCATGTCTTTCAACAACCTATTATCCACCTCAACATAGTCCCACCTGTCATTAATTTTTACAAATCAGTGTCACCGATTAACCATTGAAATTGGAAAACTGTAGTGAGAGAATGATCTTACGGTTGTGAACTTCCGGTGTGGGTCCACCAGTGCCACGTGTTGAAGATCAGCGCGTCCATCCCCATCCACGAGTCACCGTTCTTGATAGAGTCAAGCTTCAAAACTCGTCCCACTTTCTCACGGTCAAGATCCACTAAATATGCTGTTCTGTACAAGTATATCTCAAGGCCATACTCCTGAAAAAATCACAATTTTTTTTTTTATTCTCAATTTTTCTTCATTAAATCTCTATACTAAATTCTTTTTTCACGTGTTTACGTTGGATGAGAGTACTCATCCTTCTACCTTAAAAGAAAATAGGAGCCAATATAAAACACGACATAATATTTGTGAATGATGTAATAGGTTTTTCTTAATATTGTGATTCAACGATTGTTTTTTCTTTAACCCCATTAACCCACACGCAATTATGAATAATTATATCTGTTGTGATACTACGTAATACCATAATGGAAGCTTTTATGATAAACAAACATAATGGAACATAGAATAAGATTTTGTGGTTGAAAAAAAGTGCAGATATCAAATTTTCATTCATTTGATTTGCAGAAAGCTATAAAAACGGTTTTGTAGAATAATGGTGTCAGTCGCTGTGATACTCATAATTCAGTTACAACCAATGATGTTCAATGCTTCAATCCGATATAAAGTCTAAATTAAATCTTCAACATCAATCATTACTAATTGAAACAATTGTTAGACAAATTTTCTACGTAAAGCAACTAGATTTTCATGGTAGATTGCTTGAAAACTCTTCAAATAAATTTAAATAAAAAGATACGAGATTTATAATCATTAAAAATTTAATAATTTGAAAACTTTATTAAGATGAAATCAAACAATTTAATATTTTATGGAAGTAATAAAATTTGAGGATTTGAGGGTGAGAGGAGCAAAACAAAAGTAACTGTTGGTGGTTTTGAATGTGAAGTAAAAACTTTCCCTTTTCTGCCAAACCAAATGAATATGTGGAAAATGAAACTCCACGTATAACAGTAAAATTCCAGAAACAAATATAATAATTTTTCATTTTCTTAACTTTTTCTTTATGTTGTTTGAATTTGGAAGAGAGAGAGAGTTAGAAGAAGTATTTTGAATAAAGTATATTAAGACACAAACATTTATTATCTCTTAAATAAACAATCAGAATTGTCCCCAGCAAAAAAGCAAAGCCTTCTCACCAATCACATCTAACTTTTACTTCTCTCACCTCACTGCACAGTGCTAAACAGCTGCTACAAAAATATGCACATGCACCACACCAACTTCTGAACTCAAATACCCAAATAATATCAGATTTGAGGGTAGCAGAATTTGAGTTCAAAAATGGAAATGGCTCAGAAAGTTTTGAGCTTTGGAGTCAAATACAAGAAAGAAAGAGAGGGAAGAAACACACAAACATTACCATCAAAAAATGCTAACTTTCAAATCACTGGGCCAGAAAAATAAAGTAAAGCAGAAGAATGAAAAGACCAACCTCAAATGTGACTTTGGAAAGAGCATCCCTTTGACTGAAAGTGCTCTTAGATTTTGGCACCCAAGCATGAATCATACACGCCAATGAATTGAACTGGTTCAAGCTCAAGGAATCACCAACAAACATAATCTTCTTCCCTCTGTATCTCTGCAAAAAGTCCAATCCATTGAACCTGCACAACAAAAATTTCACTGCCCCACTTAGCCTAGGACCAACCATAACATGACAAGGACAATGCATATAAAAAGAATAGGAATTGAAAAACAATTTGGGGAAAAGTGTTCATATTTTGTTCAATGAACAATGAGAGAAACAAAGGTTGTACCTTGGCAAGGGACAAGAAAATGGCGACCACCTATATTTCTGGTAGAGTTTATCCGAGCGACCATGTTTTTGACAATTGAATTGTGGATCTATGAAGGGACAAGAAGAAGGGTCGTAGAGAGGGTATGAAGCATCGTAGACCCATTTTCCTTTGAACAAGTTGCATGCTCCTGCGAGCTTTCTGGTTGCACCAGAGTCCTCTGCTTTTGTTTGGAGGCAGAGCAGAAACAGAGTTAAGAACAGAGCATGTACCAATGACACACCCATTTCTCGGGTTCTGAACCCTCCCCGTGATTCTTTGAAAGGACGAGGAGTGAATAGAAACTTGCCCCCAAATCAAGGTCTTATATAATGGAACCGTGAGAGAAGGAGAAAGAGAGTGTTTCACAAATGAATGCACATGGAATGTGAAAACAGAACAACTTGTTTCCTCGTTTGCTGTTGTTTTTTAGTGTTTAATGTTTTTTTTTTTTTTTTTTCTTTTATA
>Ga0214544_1001466_pt1 | contig 49039 bp, 37 predicted proteins | sample CNSS3metaG_FD_160074 | JGI IMG/M metagenome (GOLD analysis project Ga0214544, IMG submission 160074) | Root nodule microbial communities from cowpea collected in UCLA plant growth center, Los Angeles, California, USA - CNSS3 | ecosystem: Host-associated > Plants > Roots > Nodule | place: USA...
GGATGGGGATGAGTCAAAAGTTGTATACCCGTTGGGTTTGGGGATGGGGATGGGGATGAATTTTTATTATGGGGATGGGGATGGGATCATGATACCCGTACCCGCCCCGCCCCGTTGCCATCCCTACAACGGAGGGCATCTGACCACTCCTATGAGTTATTTTTTTATGCAATAAGTATAAGGCTTGAGAAATTACTAATATATATGTGAAAATATAGAACTTTAAAAGTATAAAGAAAATCATGGATAATTTTTTTTAATAATATCTTAATTGAACATATAAATTGTATTTATTATTTAAGTAAATGTTCATTGAAAATGTTTTACTAAGTAAAGTTTATGTTGGAGTAATAAGGTGATTTAGTGATTAGATAAAATACTTTATATAAGATAATATTTTTGTTTTGAAATGGCGGTGTTGCTTTGAAATTGTATCTTTAGTTATCATAAATAAATATATACATAACAAAGTCTCTAACTCATAATAATAATTGTTGGAAGTTTCACATTGATTAGAGATAAGATAATTTCATACTATGTAGATCACCTTACAAGTCGGTTTTATGGGATTGAGTCTATCATAACAAGATTTTTTGGACATTCTTTTTCACCCGCTAATAATAGACCACTCATTTCTAAACCTACGCACAAGATGTATATACCTCGGTGTGAGAGAGTGTGTTGGAAGTACAATATTGACTAAAGATAAGACAATTTTATATTATACAAGTGAGGTGCAAATCTCACTTTACAAGCCAATTTGTGGGACTGAATTAAATTTAAAATCTATTTTTAAAAATAATAATATATAAAAAAATATATAATATATAATATATATTATAATATATATATATATATATATATATATATATATATATATATATAATATAATATAATTATATTATAAAGGATATTTTTTTAAAATGGGGTGCTTTCTTTTAATGTTAATAATTTTTGTCAGTAAGTTTGGAGAAATAAGATTGGTATGGATTTAAAAAAAAAAGGGTGAGTATACAATAATAAAAATCTTAAATTTATATTCAAATATAAAATACGTGAAATAAGATGATATTTTTGTTTTGAAATGGATTGTTGTTTTGAATTTTGTATTTTCGATTATGCGTAAATAAATATATACATAAGAAAGTCTCTTAACTAATAATATATATATATATATATATATATATATATATATATATATATATATATATTGTAAAGGATATTTTTTTAATGGAGTTTTATTTTTTGTAATGTTAATAAATTCTTACAGTTAAGCAACTTCGAGAAAAAAAAGAAAAAAGATAGATTGCAAATAATGAAGAGTGGGGGAGGGTGGTTTTAGGTGTATGAAGAGTTGGGTTCAGGTATTAACAGATAAAAATAAATTAAGAGCCAAATTAGATTCTAGAATTTAATTTTAGTCTCTTATTTTTGTTATCCTTTTTTTTATAGAATTTAAATGCCTCAACTCCAGCTACCAAGAGTTAAGGAGGTTAGAGACGCAAATACACATAAAGTTAAGACATTTAAACTGAGTAGGAAAAAAAAAAGATAAACAAAAAATCAGTTATTTATTACAAAAAAATGACTTGATATGAAAATTATCGTATCATGTCCATAAGGCACACACATAAGGGAAAGTTGAATCCAACGAAGCAGAAGTCCTGTGCTCTCAAAATGACACATTTTCATGAATGAAACAGCACATGAAAAACGGTGATACAGTAAAAAAAGGTTGGTTTTCTTATTTATTTCAATATTATGTTCCATCTTCTATATAACTTGTGTTGCAACGATTATATTTTATTATCTGATTTTTGTTTCCTTACTCTTCCTTTCCCCTGAGGAATTGAAGTTGTAAAAGTGGTGGTTGTGACCTTATTACAAATATAATCTGTGCATCAAAAGTGCATGCATGCTTTCAATTTTTTACTGATAATTCATTTGAGGTCATCTTCATAAGAACATTTGCCATTCGAATTTGGAAATTTGAGGTTGTATATCATTTTGAAATACACTTAGTATCTCCATAAAGCAATGGGTGGTGGTAACATCAATTCAAGTGAACACATTGATACAACTTCTACCAAAATCTTTGTTGGAGGTTTAGCTTGGGAGACTCAGAGGGACACAGTGAGAAGGTATTTTGAGCAGTTCGGAGAGATTTTAGAGGCTGTTGTTATCACAGATAAGAACACTGGAAGATCCAAGGGTTATGGTTTTGTAAGCCCCATTTTCCCCTTTTGATTCTCATGTCTCTTTTTTCTCCATTTCAATTTCTACGTGGTTTTAAACAATGAGTTTTTGTTTTTGTTTTTGTTTTTGTTTTTGTTTTTTCATCATCATAGATCACATTCAAGGATCCTGAGGTAGCATTGAAAGCAGTTCGAAACCCATATCCAATAATTGATGGACGGAAGACAAATTGCAATATTGCATCTATTGGTGCAAACAAGAATCGCAGACAGGCTCCACAGCGTGGTCTCAATCTGTCCATTTTCCTTTAACTTTTCCTTTCAATCTTTACTATTAAGTGTTAAACATCACTAGTTGTTTATGCTCAAAAGAAAAATAATTGAGAAATAACTTCACATGGTGGGTGCAGGTTGGTTTAGAGAAGCACCTGGTTTATTGGCTTCACCTGTTTATCATGACCCTTTCTCTGTTTATCATGACCCTTTCTCTGTTTATCATGACCCTTTCTCTGCATTTTTCCATCAAAATAATGGGCAATACACATTTCCTAACTCAACTTTTGGGTAGAACTTTTGGTTATTTTTCTATTTTGAAGCTCTATTTTCTCTCTTTTTATTTCTCCATTCTTTTTGATTTTGCTTCTTTGCTTTTTTAGCAGATATATTCAACCTTCACATGACATGATGTACCCCATGGTAGGTGTTCGTGCAATAGATGTTTCACACATAATATAACTCGTACCAATAATAATTTCTGAATGATTGATTATGCACATGTAACTTCTTCAATAACTTTGGCATACTTTTGTCTGCACAATTTTGTAGAACTGTTATGGAGTACTTGGAGGGCAACAGTTCTCAACTTACTACCCCTACATTGGGCCACCTGAACCTATAGGATTGGTCCATAACACTTATCCTTTTTCTGCTCAGCATGCACACAATATCGAAGCTCAAGGTTTTGGATTCCATTATCCCCAAATGATGCATTCTCCAGTTATTCCTAGGCACTATGGGTCACCTGGTATCCTTAGATATCCTTCTTCAATGGAAAGACCAACTATTAGTACAGGTAAGGTAAAAAAACATAGGGTTAAGTATGGTTTTAGTTTGTAAACTTTGACACAAAATTGAAAATTCGTCCGTATTTCAAACTTTGGTACATTATTCAATTTTAAAGTTTTAAAACAAAAAAGTTTGAGAATAAAACTGTATCAAAGTTTGAAATAGGATCAAATTTCAATTCCGTCTTCAAGCTTAGCAACTATAAACATATTTAACTCAAAAACATATTATGTTATTGATATTGTCTTTTGGGTGCTTAAATTTAAGCAAGATTGCATTAAAAGGAAGAATCATGTAACAGTTACCAGAACTACCAGAACTACAACAAAAAGAGAGACACCAAGAACAATTGCGGATGCTTCACAAACCAGTGAAATAACTTCTGAACAACATTCTTCAGCTGAATCTTCACATAAATAATCAAATGATGCCTTGAAAGCGTAATTACAGAAGAGGCAAAGATACATGTATGTACCAAGAGAAATAATCCAATAACTCAAACGAAAGGGTTTATTCAAGGAATGAATAAATGATGTACTTTATGCTAAGTTTGTCCACTAATTGACTTAACTAATTCTTCCTTCATGTTCTCAATATTGAAGACTTGTACTCTTCCTAATAGACTAATTTTCTAAATGTTAATGTTTCAGTGTAAGTAGCTTCAACAATGACACTTTCTTAATATGAAACGGTAAAGGGTTCTTAAGATTTTATTTATCAGCAATAAAAGATATAGAAAATATAGAATACATTTCGAAAAACCCTTTTACCTACTTAGATCTACATAAAAGTTAAGGTTCACATTGAATATGAATAGGGGAAAAAACGGGTTCATAAGATGATTTTGACATATTTAAACATTTTTGAAGGAACAATGTTAATGCTTGTTACAGATAAATCATTATGAGAGGCTTTACAAAACAACATACTTTTTTCCTTTTCGAGTTTTTTTAAGGAATTGCTATCAACTGTAATTATCAACGATTTGAAAGTATAAACTTTCTCTTAAAAGACTAATGCGACAACCGGTGAAAAGATAATAATACCAGCTATTTTTCTGCATGCTTTTGTTATTTTATATTTTCTTTTTGAAAATTATGCACATGTAAAAAGGGTGGAATTGGACGGAGTTTAAATTCTCTATTGACTTTTCTGGTGTTGTTCTCTGTTGAGCATTAAAAATATATTGTATTGATATTTTAAATATCTTTTTAATATATTTCAAAATGTCAAAATTAATAGTAATCAGTATATTGTGAAAACACACTAGAGGAACAACACAAAAATACTCAACAGAAAGTCCAAATTCAATTGAACGGGAAACCAATGTTTTGATTGGTACCACTATTTTAAGGAAATAATTATTTCTTTTAAAATTACATTAACTATTAAAAAAATGTCAACTACTTAGACAGTCCTAATAAGTTTAACTATTTAGTATTTATATGTATAATGTTTTCATTTTCTACAGTTCATTGTGTTAAAGTTGAGCTTAATATAAAGTAATTTGCAATAACACACTAACAAATTAGTTTATAGTAAAAATTAGTGTAAAATCTTCAGTGTTAGTTTATTCTTAATTAAACGTGTCTTTAACTACCAACATTATATTGTAAAATATTATAACAGCCATGACATTTTTATGCTGTAAAATTACATTTTACAAAAATAAACGCACCTGTTGAAGCCAAAATACAATAATAAGCCTAAGTTAGCCAGTATCATATCTAGACAGCTAAGAAACGCTTTAATTTATGCATGCTAATCTTGAAGACATACTCTTATAAATAAAGTCGAAAACACTGATCCGAACAGTGTAATCACCGAGTCCATGTACATTAATTTCTATCATATATTTTGAAGAAAACAAAAATATGGAAGTAGGATAGAAGCACAATAAGAATCAAGGGGCTTAGGGAACTTCATGAGACTCACTAAAAGAGGCTTCCTTCACATATATGTTCTTATTTTATGGAGTTGCCACGTTTTCCTTTGCCTGTGGAGCAATTTCTTCTCCATCCTCAGATCCAGGTTCACTACCAGGAACTCCCAAGCTTAGCAGCACTTCCTCCCACTTCTTCGCAGGTCCCTATTTCCAAAACAGATTTACCAAGATTAAATTGAGAAATATAGTATGATAAGTATTAGAAGTGAACTTTAAGCATAACTCAACCCTACAAAACCAACTTGTAAGGTGAGGTTTGCACCGACTTATATATTGTGAATTGGTCTTATCTCTAGTTGACGTGAGACTTCCAACAATAAGTTTATCTTTTTTAATGCTTATTATGATTTTTTGTGGTTGAATGTGTGAAAATTATTTGAGAATAAAGACAATGCACTTGATAGTGATGTCTAATATGAACTTATTTGGAAAGACTATGCAAACTAGTCTGTGCTTGACCACTAAACTTTTTTTTATCCACAAATGTTAGTTGTTAGTTTTTTGTTAGCAGGGAAGTTGAACCCATGACTTCTCTCATCCAAATCCATCAAATCAATGTATTTCTCTAAATTGTTAGCAGAAGGGATCAAACTCATGACCTTTTCTTCCCTTCCCTTTCATCTAACCACTAAGTCACCTTACCACTCTCAATCATTAGACTTAATCTATAGAAGTACCACTAATATAGTTCTGCCCTCACTCACCTTCCATGAAAGATCTTGAGCCATGCAATTCTGGATCATTTCTGTGAAAGCTGGAGTTCCGTAGACTGCAAGGGCCCTTGTGACAGTCTTTGCTATAGCATCCACATCAGCAGCATCCACAGCTTCACACTAGACATTGAAAAATAGGATAATGGTTAGTGCTTAGAACTTCATGAACTAATGGCACACTTGCAGATTATGAACTGATGAAAGATATTACCTCTACATTGAAGGAACCCATCTGAAATCCTGTGAAGCCTTCTTTAACAGTGTCAACTAATCCACCGGTTGAGGCAACAATAGGTACCTAGCACAGTGAAAAGTAAAAGTTAAAGAAAAATGTAAAGTCTGGGAAATGTTACGGCTAGAAAGAACACTAGATATGAAGGATTGTCAAAGCAGGGATTATACTGTTCCATAGCGCATAGCTTGTAACTGAATGAGACCACAAGGCTCAAATCTGCTAGGAACCAATATAAAATCAGCACCAGCAATTATCATGTGGGCCAGGGGAACATTGAATTTTGCCACTCCTCTGGCCTTGTCAGGGTATGCAATTTCAAGTTCCTGAAGCTGTTTTTCCATTTGTTTTTTTCCTGTTCCCTAAGACAACAGCAAAAACACCCTTGAATGAGATTTCTTGTTTCTTTTCTTATGTTTGAAGGGTTAAGAAACTGTGTTTACTTTCTTTCTTTCTTTCATTTTGATTTTATACTTACTAGGGCTACCAGCTGAACATTCTCCTTGATAAATTGGGGAATGGCTTCTGCAAGAATATCTGAACCCTTTTGCTCTTCAAGCCTACCAATGAAACCAATGAGAGGAATATTTCTGTCCACCGGCAATCCAACTTCTGCTTGGAGGGCTTCTTTCAAAAGAGCCTTTGCTTCCAAAACCTAAGAAGGAGAATTTGTTATTTATTCATTTCTATTATGAGCCATGACACATTTAGAGATACTTTAACTCTTAAAAAAAGGTTCCTACTGTTGAAGCATCGTATTTGACGGCTATATACTTGTCACTGGATGGATTCCACTCCTGAACATCCATGCCATTCACAATTCCAATGAAACGATCTTCAATTTTGCGAAGGATGTTGTCCAGTTCCACACCTTTGTCTGGACCTGACAATAGTTCTTTAGCATAGTTTGGACTAACAGTTATCACAAACCATGATTCTATAATTCCAGCTTTCATCCAATTGATTTTCCTTCCAACCACTGGTTTAAGATGCCTGCAATATTAGAACAACATAAAGTGGTTAAATTTTTTAGTTGTCTGCAACGGTTACATTTCAGAACTTATTATGAGCAACATACCCATCAATAAAGTCAAAGGAGCTTTTAAATTGGTCAGGGAGGTTTAGAAGTGCATAGTCTGCGAATGCAAATCTTCCTTGGTAAGCAATGTTGTGGATACATAGAGCAACCTGGTAATAGCAACAACCATAAAGAAAATTTGAAGAACTTGTAAGTTGATCATGTATAGAATAACAAGCCAGTGTGATTTAGACCTACTCGAGCATTCTTATAGATGCCTACTGACTGGTACATAGATTTCAAGTAACAGGGGATAAGGGCGGTGTGCCAATCGTTGGCGATGAAAACTACATCTTCACCTGCAAAAGAAAAATTTAAACATCATGCACAAAAGATCCTATGTTGTTGTGAGCTTTGAAGAACTTCATTCATGAACTTAGTCCATACCATATGGTCCAGAGAAATATTTACTGGAATTGAGATTGAGAACTCTTGGTGCTTCCAAAGCTGCCTGGAGATTAATTCAAAGAGAAAAAACAAGGAAAGGGTAGACATTAGATGTATATGAGTTATTATAAAGAGCACATATCACTACTTTATCCATCATATAACTAACGCAACTCTGCAAGTAGCCTTCTTGCACTCAGAACTTCATATTACTACTTATAAACATGCTTCAAAGAGAATATTTACAGAGGCAAACTGCATGCATTTCTTATAATCAATTAAAATGTGCAATACCACCATTGAAATGATATGATGGATAACAGTGAAACCCCCCTCCCAAGTTAAAAACGTGTATCTCAGTTAAAAATAGTAGTTTTATTATAATCTTTTCTGGTTAGAAGTAATAGTTTTCTACTGAAAACATTATAGAAACTGCAAATATCGAAAGGATACGATATTGAACCTGGCAAAATAGACTAAAACGTAGTTGGTTGTCTTCATAATCATCTCCTGTAGTTGGTCCATAAAGTTTGGTTCCGGTTTTCCCCCAGACCTGGAAGTTCAGTCACTAGTAATAAATATCTGAAAGCAAAACAGTATCACAGAAAGGTTAAGAAATATTCCAACCTTTGCAAGAAACAAAGGGTGATCCACAAAGACACGATCAACTCCCCTCTTATAGCAATGGAAGTAGCGAACCTTTTCAGTTCTATCCCCTACTTTCAGCTGCAATAAGCAGATCCCAATTGGGTTAAAACCTCTTCCATCAATACAAAATTGAAAAGTCAAGAACACACCTCAACCACAACACTTGTATCCCAGGCATCTTTGTATTGGTCATAACGTGGAGCGATAGTCATAACTCGATGTCCATAACCCTAGAGAAGGACTAGTTAGAGGGAATCTTGCTGACAAGAACTTCAAATATGGCAATCAATAAAATAATAACATTAAGCTTACTGCTAATGCTGGTGGAAGACCTCCAAGAACATCTCCTAACCCACCAGTTTTGCTCCATGGACCCACCTCCGTTCCAACAAAAATCAAATTCATGCCACATATGATTACACCTTTAGGCTTGACATTCTTGCCTTGAAGTCCCTTCCTCTTAGCTTGTACTGAGTTGGTTTTGATTGGGGTCCTGTTAAGTAGCTCATCCACTGGGTTCAAAATTCTCAGTCCATTATGAGGATTGGTGTGCTTTAGAGATTTAAATCCCATTGCCACTGATTTAGACTCAAATGATGCAGTTGGTCCATGTTGGGCATGAGAATTTCCAGAGATCAAGTTACTTGAAGCAGTCAAAGTTGCCATTTTTGGTACCTACTCTGAACAAAAAAAAAAGTTTCTTACTTCCTCAACTGAAATCATCTTGAAGCAACACATTTGTAATCAGTGTTACGAGTTCAAAGCTCTGAGCTTTTTCATATATTCAAGATGGTAGCATCATTGCAATGAAAAGGGAAACCATGTTTTTCAAAAAAACTGTCTTGAATTATTAAGAACAACAAACACTTCAGAAAATGGCACATTAAACCAGGACCACTGAAAAAGGGGAAGAAAATGAGAGAAGGAACCAACTAACCAGGCAATGAAGCACACACAGAGAGTTTGGGAGAGAGACCTGACTGAAGAAATTTGATGGAGTTTGAATGACCAAGTTGCAAGGTTAATCAGAAGGACAAAGCATTGGAATGAAAAATTATCAGTGAATTATTGATTTGCTTCAAAACACTGCACTGGGAATGCAACATTTGTAGTGTAGTAGATTCCACGTGGCAACCATAGATTGATTCTGTGTACCTGCATGGCTTGGACACCTCAAATGATATTAGAGGCTTGCAGAGTTTTTGAGATTTCAGAAATTTTGTGGGGGCATGATACTATGAATAATTGGAATATGCCCTCGAGTAGACAATGAAATCTTAAAAAAAATAAGAATTCTTTTCGTGGGTTTATCATTAATAACATTTTAGACAACCTTTTTTTCTTTTTGTTAATGATTTCACGGGTTAAATCACTAACTCGTCATGTTCGTTGTCATTTTCCAAGTTGTGGTTTGAGAGTTTGTGTCCGTCAGTGCATCATGTGCAGAAAAAAATGTGTGCAACAACGAATCGTAAATTTAGATTAACTCCATTTACATTTAAAATAACTTTTTACCTTGTCTTAATGAGTTACTGTGCATTTTTTTGTGTGTGAATTTATCAACTGCCTACTTTTTAATTGAGATAGGTAAATGAAAAGGTGATAAATAAATAAAAGGTTTCTTTGGATTTTAATTTGTTTATGGGAGGATGTAAAGTGATTCAATTTTTTTTCTTCGACGGTGGAGAGCAAAGCTAAGCTTGAACACGAGTTGTGAAAGAGACAAAGTGTGGTCGCAAAATAATAGAAACAAGAATAGCTAAGAGCCAATATTCAAGTGGGGAATATGTCTTATATGATAAAATGTTTTTTTTTTCCATCATACTATATATTTCAATTATCTAACTTTATTACTTTTATTTATAACCTATCTTTAATAAATATTTTTAGTTGAGACTTTTTCTTTAAATATGTTTTATTTTCATTCATGAAATTCAAAGAGGAAACCTTCTTTCAGAAAAAACAAAGTTATTTTTCCTTTTACATAAGCTTAATTTTACTTTGACCAATATTATGTTGACATACTCTATATGTTCTTCATTGGAATTGATGAAATGATAATAAAATAATAAATTTAAAAATGTATTGATCTATAATAGTAAACATATAGTAATATATTAGGAAGGCTAATAAGAGGATGATAATATAGTAAAATATATGCAATATTATTTATTTGTATCTTTAACTTTATTTCTAAAATAAAAAATTACATACATCATCACTGTTATATATAATATATATATATATATATATATATATATATATATATATATATATATATATATATCATACATGGCTGGCAGATTGTACTCATCATCATGGTTTTTTCTTCCTTTATCATCATGATATCTTAGAGCACTTTGGAACTAATATATATTAGTTTACACAGCACTTCTCCCTTGTCCCAAGAGGGCGATTAATGAATATACTGAAATGACTGAAATAATTGCTATTCATTTCAATTACATATTTGTATTTTTTTTCTCACTTTGAATTTATTTATTTTCTGACTAGATTTTTAATTTAATTTTTTTTCTACCGCAAAGTTCTTTAGAAGCATATATGATATTGAATCCTTTATTTTATATATAGCTACACATGATATATAAATTATCAGTGCCGTGTTATTGTGCCAAAGAGATATAAATAATAGGTACAGGCTATCGGATATATGAACCCAACAAACTTAAGACACAAAATTTCAAGGATTATAATATTTATTAGAGATTTTCATTAAATATCATGAATAGTTTTGGCCCGAATATATTACAATCCTGTCTCTTTTTAGAGTAGTGTAACTTCATTTGGAGTGAATGATAAAATTGAGATGACAAACCATGAATCTCCTATAGTTCCTTATCATTGTCATGGTATTATAAGATTGATTTATTATGTTTTAATATGTCTTATTAAAAATATAATAAATTGGTAAATTAATAAAATATATATAAAAAAAACTCTGTATGACAGGATAATGAAAAGTTTAAGGTAAAACATTTATTATTTTTTAAATAAATACTATTTAAAAAAAATTTTAAGCTAAAAGTATATTAAGTTTTTTGTTTTCTTGGTTAAATTGAATATTGAGTTAAAATAATAAAAGAACAAAAGAGTTGTTGCGTATCGTGGTTGGGCACACACCATGGAGCCTGACATCCGTTCACTCCTTAACTCTGCCTCCTCCTCCGCTTCTTCCTCCGACGCCGACGACGACGCTCCCCACCGCACCATCGATGAAATTCTCAACGACTGTGACACTTCTTCTTCCTCAACCTCTCCTCCTTCCTCTCCCTCTCACTCTCTCTCTCCACTCACCAATTCCCATCCTCAAAACCCCACTCTTCAACCAAAACCACTCCAACCTGCACTCGATTCAATTTCTCGGCTAAAACCACCCGAATTCTCCGACCGCACACGCGTTTCGCGTCCGTTCTCTTCTCTACTACAGGGCGTGCGGTCCAATGCGAAGCCGGGCGCCGCGCTCGCGGCTGCTGCTGCGGCGTCTCGATCCGTTCCTACGCCGCACGCGGCGGCGATCATTTCCAAGAGGAAATCTGCGGCCGCGATCAGCACTGAGTTGAGTTCGATCACTGCCGCTGGCGACGATTATTCCGATGTTTCTTCCAAAGGGGAATTGGGCGAGCTTAGCGAGAAATACGATCCTGTGCCGCTGAAAATCGAGACTCAGTCTAGTGAAAGTGCTTCTGTTAACGGCGAACGTGTTGAGAGTGATACAGATATTGTCATTGATTTGAAGGCTGGTAGTGCCGCTGACAATCAGGTGCATAGTGATACTGATAATGACAACGGGGATGGCGATGATGATGGAAATGGCAATTATAATGATTCTTCTATAGTGAGTGAGGAGAATAGGAATTTAGATGAGGTTGACGGTTACCATGGGAAGGATATGAATTCTTCAACGTTTGATGAAGATACTAAAGATCGTGACTTGGATGGCAATGATGGTGCTGATAAGAGAATCACAGCTACGGATTCAGCTGTGGAAACAGAAGAAACGGTGGATAATGGTGACAGCTCTGTGGATCATGTTAAAAATGAGATGAGTGGTGGCGGTAGTGACGAGGGTAGTTCATTGGGTGATGTTTCAGAGTTAGTGGAAGAGAGGCTTGAGGAATTGGAAAGCAGAAGGGCTGCTAAGAGAGCAGAGAAGAAACGAGAGTTTTCAATGAAACCACTTGAATTGGCTGAAAAACTTGAGAAAAAGCGAGCTTCAACTGGTTTGCATTTGGAAGAGGGTGCTGCTGCCCAGCCAATGAGACTCGAGGGCGTTAGGAGAGGGTCCACGACGTTGGGATACTTTGATGTTGATGCTGATAATGCAGTCACCAGGGCAATTTCGTCCCAAACATTCAGGCGCGAGCAAGGTTCTGCCCGAGCCTTGGCAGTTCATGCTAATTATATTGCAGTAGGAATGTCAAAAGGGCTCATTGTTGTCTTTCCCAGTAAATATTCCATTCATCATGCTGATAGCTCTGATGGAAAGGTTGCTTCCGATTCAATCAAACTCTTTTGATCTAGCTCAAGTTCAATGCTTAATGAATTATGGAAATTTAATTTACATCGTTGCCTGCAAACATATACCTAGTCTGATATAATAATTAAGCAATAAAAGTAATGCAATTCTTAAAATTTGGGTTCGGTGCTTAATTTAACTTCACAAAATCGGTGGGACTAATTACACCGTTCACACCTTTTACCAGTGTTGTTAAATAGCCGCTATAAAATTCATGGATCTGCAGTCTTGCTTCTGTCCGCTTCTGTGGGCGTTGTTGGTGTCAGTTGCGTCATGCAACCTACATTCTCTTGTCATTTTCAGCGAGTCTTAAGCCAATTGAACTTTTGCGTTAATATTGTCCCCATTTTTGTGCATTTTAGTGTTACTTGAATATAACTTAAATTTAACACACATATATGTCATATTTCAACGGCTAAGTGCCTTTTGCTATTTACCCGCAACGCTATCTATTATATGGTGTTGCGAACTATTGACTTTCTACCATTTTCTGCCATCTATGATTGATAACACAACCTCATGCCGATGGCTGTGGTACAATGAAAGAGGCAGCAATAGGCAAACGAAAGAGGATGCAATTAAGGTGTCTTTCCAACACAACCTCATGCCAATGGCTGTGGGCTGGGAGTGTGGACAATGCAGTTATCCAACAATGGATCTATGATAGATCTTGATATGATCTTCAAATTTAGACTTGGCTTAATTCAGCTCCAAACAAACTTATTATAAGGAGAGGAGCCTTATAAGCATTTAGTTAGGTCATGTCGCTAAGGCAATGTAGGACTAAACATATCCCCTCATTCCTAGTACTATGATTATGAAGGTGCTGGAGGCTACAATGAAAGCAGACCAATGAGGCTGCAGTTAAGGCCTGTCAAGAGTACCACAACTAAGATGACTTTCAAATATTAATATTATGTTTAATGCTATCTTTTAACTTGATAAGTTTTTCTTTTAGATTTCACATTGAAAGGATATTGTATCAGATTGGCTTGGAATATCTGAGGAATGAGAAAAAAATATGGAAATGCAAACAACTTTTTAGTTTTTGCTGTTGATAAAAATAAGGGATTAAACTACCTCACAAGAAAAAAACCTGCTTCCCCAACACACGTGTACACATTATTAATGGGTTAGTATTAACACACTCTTTTAATGATTACTAGACAATGCACAAATCAGTAATGCTGACACTTATAATTTCAAGCATTTATGTCACTGAGTTTGGTATCAGCTCTAACATCATTTATCAATATATGCTGTTTTCTTGTTAGATGTTGATGCTTGCTATACAAGGTGATCGGTTGCGTGCTCCGGTGACATCCATGTCTTTCAATCAACAAGGAGACCTTCTTTTAGCTGGTTATGGTGATGGTCATCTTATCCTGTGGGATGTACAGAAAGGGGTTGTAGCAAAAGTTATTAGTGGTGAGCATACAGCACCAGTAGTACATACCTTATTTCTAGGTCAAGATCCTCAGAATACTCGTCAATTTAAAGCAGTTACTGGTGATTGTAAGGGTCTGGTTCTCCTGCACATTATCTCGGTTGTTCCTTTGTTTAGCAGATTCTCCATCAAAACTCAGGTATATAACATTTTTCATTAATGTGCTGTGGGTTAATTTAAAATCCAAGCCTCTCACATTTGTCCTTTGTTGAACTTGGTTTAATCTTGTAGTGTCTTCTTGATGGGCAAAGTACAGGCTTGGTGCTTTCAGCTTCACCACTCCTTTTTGATGACTTCAGCGGAAGTGCTTCACCTTTTTCTCAGGGAAACACCTCAACCCCAGCCAGCAGTATAAGCAGCATGATGGGTGTTGTTGGTGGAGATGCAGGTTGGAAACTCTTCAATGAATCCTCTTCTTTGTTGGAAGAAGGTGTGGTTGTATTTGTAACTCATCAAACTGCACTGGTGGTATGGAAATCTGATGTTTCTGCTGGTTCGATGTGCCTTTGTGCCATAATTTTTCATTCAGCTTTGTTGAGACTTCTTTGTTATAGGTACGGCTGAGCCCTACATTGCAAGTCTATGCACAACTCTCTAGGCCAGATGGGGTTCGGGAGGGGTCCATGCCGTATACTGCATGGAAATACATGACACAAACACATAGCTCTACTGGTACCGATTCATTTTATCACAAATTATAATTGATGTTGACTTATTTCTAATATCTCTTGCTCTTGTAGAAAATATGTCTGCAGAAGCTATTGAAAGAGTTTCATTGCTTGCAATTGCTTGGGAACGTAAGGTTCTGGTTGCAAAGTTGGTGAAATCAGAACTAAAAGTATATGGAAAGTGGTCTCTCGAAGGTGCGGCTATAGGTCTAGCATGGTTGGATGATCAGGTATTATATCAACTTCCGTCCCTGGATTAGGTAGATGTATGACCACTTTTTTTGTGTGTGGGTGTGTACGACTTGTTTCCTTTTACACTTCCTGTTGTATCTCTTTGCTTGTTTGCTATAAGGGTAGTTAAAGATATATTTTCTTGCTCAGATGCTGGTAGTTCAAACTTCAAGTGGACAACTGTATTTATTTTCCAAGGATGGAACTGTGATTCACCAAACAAGTATTGCCATAGATGGTATTGGAGGAGATGATCTAGTCTCTTATCATACTCACTTCATCAATGTATTCGGAAATCCTGAAAAAGCTTATCATAACTCTGTTGCTGTAAGAGGAGCTTCTATTTATATACTTGGTCCAACACATCTTCTCATTTCTCGTCTTCTACCTTGGAAAGAGCGGATTTCTGTTTTGCGTAAAGCAGGTGACTGGATGGGTGCCTTGAACATGGCAATGACTCTTTATGATGGCCATGCTCATGGGGTTATTGATCTTCCTAGAACCTTGGATGCCGTACATGAGGCCATAATGCCCTTCTTAGTGGAGTTGCTTACATCATATGTTGATGAAGTGTTCTCCTACATTTCAGTGGCGTTTTGCAACCAAATAGGTAAAGTGGACCAATCCAATGATTCAAATAGTAGAAGCAATTCAATGCATTGCGAGATAAAGGAGCAATACACCCGTGTTGGTGGGGTTGCTGTTGAATTTTGTTGTCATGTCAAACGGATGGACATTCTTTTTGATGAAATTTTCTCCAAGTTCGTGGGTGTTCAACAGCGAGGTAACCTGTTGTCTATAGCATTTTATAGTAGTATATTATTAAGAGAGTGTCTCTTTTCATTTCACTTCGTGTTTTGATCCTTTTCAGCACCAGCTTCAATTATTTCTTTTGGTTAACAATTTATTTTAATTTCATAACTCGATGAATTTTTAAATTGACAAGGGATGGCTCTTAATAAAGGGGATGCAGCAGAGTGAAAAAAAAAACTAATTCATTGTAAATTTGTAATTTAATGTTGATAGAAGTTCACTCTTTACAAACCAAAACAAAAGAGTAACCATAAAACGTCTTCTATTATTTGGATGTTGTAAATGTCCTCTCTCCATGATTGAAACAGATGCTCTGTATTTAAAACAAGTAAACACAGAATTTTTATTTATTTTTGTATAATATTCTTCCTCTGGCAATTAGTGTATCTTTGTGAGCTGATTAATGATATCTCAGTAAAATATTCGATACCAAATATTTTGTTGAAAACCATATTCTCAAACAAAAACCATTAATAAGGTATTATATTGAACAATACCTCTAGCACTCAGTCCATCTTTGCTCTATCTGGTTAACGTTCTTTTTTGGGGCTTCTATTTATCTTTTTCTTACTTGGCCAAACCATATTAGATGCAATTCTACATATATTTCTCAATGGTTCAACCTGTGTTAGTCCTACTTTCTCTTTAATGCATTTATTTGTTATCATAGCTAATGCATTCTCTTCTTTGCAACATTGAACTTATGCTCTTGTTGGCACTTTACGGAAATGCCAAACATTCAGCAGTAAACAGAGACCTCAAAAGAATCATGAAAAGAAAATTAATTAAATATTCATTTGAAATTATTACATTGTCATCAACAGTTTAATTTTCTTACTTTTCTTTGATTAATGGTTGCATGGTTGAATGGATATTGTGCTAAATCTATTTTTCACAATTGATTTATTGAGATTACTTGATCCAGGAAAAATGAATAGTTTGTGTAAAAGCTCTTACATCATTAATTCAGTCTTTTTCAACTTCAAATGTATAACAGTACAAATACTTCATAATTTTTTCCAGAAACATTTTTGGAGCTTCTGGAGCCATATATTTTGAAAGACATGCTTGGATCTCTACCTCCCGAGGTATTGGATTATTTCAAGCTTTTTTTAACATAGTGTGATGCTACATTATCAATATTATCTTTTTGACTTTCAAATTTATATTCTTGATTGTTAGTTCTAATAATATATTTTCATTTTTATGTTTTTTCCCACTTTTGTCTAGATCATGCAAGAATTGGTTGAGTATTATAGTACCAAAGGGTGGTTACAGCGGGTTGAGCAATGTGTACTTCATATGGATATATCATCCTTGGATTTTAATCAGGTTGTTGTTTGATCTTCTGATACATTTTTTCTTGCCTTTAATTTTTATTGTTGGCACAACTGTCAAATGGTTAATTTGATACTTTATTTAGGTCGTCAGGTTATGCCGGGAGCATGGACTTTATAGTGCACTGGTTTATGTCTTCAATAAAGGATTAGACGATTTTAGGGCACCTCTCGAGGAGCTGTTTGCTGTCTTACAAAATAGCCAAAAGGAAAGTGCTACTGCACTTGGGTATGTTTCCTTTCTCCTTATTATTCCAGTATCCTATTTTTCTTTCTCCATATCCATGTATTGTTTGTGAGTTCCAACTCATGGAGAAAGCCAATATGGATTTGTAAAATTTGTGGATTTTTTTTGTCTTCTCAAGTTAAAAAATATGCCAAAGTCTCTGAAGAAGCCTACATGAGCAATGTAGTTATAGTAAGAGAACAAACGGAGATGGTGGCAGTGCTAGGAACCTAATAAATAATGGGAATCTCTCTAAAGCATTCCTAGTTCTAACATACTTCCATTATTTTAACTTCCCGTGGAAAAGGTGAAGAGAAAAGAAAAAAAAAACATTTTTTATTCACCAGTACCCAATAATTACACAAAATAGCTATGTACAACCTTTACGTCCGTTGACCTTATTTAGCTCCAGTTCTGATCTTGCGTGAAGCCTTTATAACCAATTTTTAGACATTAATTTTAATAAAAAATTGAATTGACTACAATTTCTGTGGCAGTCTGTATAATGTGCACAAGAAAATGGATGGCAGTTTATACATTACGAAGAATTTAGAGAAACTGAGAATTGAAAGAGAAGAAAGTTTAAGTTAATGATTTTAGGAATCTCTCAACAGATGGCTCAGCTGTTCGTAGTAAAGAGATTAGAAGCAGCTTTTGTAACTGTCTGTAACTGAAATGACACAATAGATAGCTAACCAGAGCTGGCAAAGAATAATCTATGGCTTACCTTAGAAGCTGAAACACTTGAGCTAATGTTCAATCACATGAGGTTGAGTGCTGTCAGCAGCTTAGAACTCTGAGTTTGTCTTAGATTGCAGAACTTGGCCTTTGAAAGAGGTTTGGTGAGGACTTCAGTAACTTACTCTTGAGAAGGAACATGATCAACTGTGAGAGATGTATTGAGAACCTTCTCCTGGACACAGAAAATATCTAGCTGTGTGTTTGCTCTGAGAGAGAAGCACAAGATTGTGACTCAGAACAACAGTACTCTAATTGTCATAGTAGATGATGGGAGTGAAAACTGAAACCTTACGCTCTTGGAGAAGGGATTGAAACCCAAAGAACTTCAGAAGCTGCCAAGGCCAAGCTGTTGTATTTTTCTGCAGTATTTGATCTAGTAACAGGTGTTTGCTATTTAGACCACCATGAAATGATACTGCCCAAGAAGGAAACAAGTACCTGAGGTGGATACTCTATCATCTGCATCAGATGTTGAAACAGCATCACAAAAGGCATTCAAGCTGAGAGGAGTCAGGCTGGAGAACAAGTTCAAAATCAGTGGAGCCTTGACAATACCAAAGAATGTGTTTAACAGCATTCCTGAGATTGAAGTGCTGTGTGTGACATGAACTGATACACCTTGTTGACAGCATACACATTTTCAGGTCTGGTAATGTTGGGGTTCTGCAAGTTACCAACTGTAGGTCTGTAGCGAGCAGGATCATCCAAGTAATCAGATCCATTGCAAGACAGTTTATATTTGTAGGCAAAGATGCAGAAATGCCTTTGGCTGTAGCCATGTCAGCCCTATGTTGAAGAGTCACGAATATACTTAGCTTGGAATAGCCTTAGGGAACCTGTGGATGTTCTTAACCCCAATGTCAAGTAAATAATCCCAGTCATCAAGTTGCTTAGAGAAAATACAGTGTTAAGTTTGGTGATCTGGTTTTGCATCAAAATGGGAGAGGAACTAACTATGATGCACTCCTAAACCCTAGGAGTAACGGATAAAATGTCTATCCAATAAGTAGCTGAGGTTATTTTATGAATAACGAGATATGATACTATCCAGAAAAATATAAATTTTTTAAACTTAATGAAGATATAACTGTAATTGTGCACATCCAAATTGAAATCACATTTCTTATCCATTGTAGAAATAAAAAAATTATAAATCATCGTCATCATAAATTATTTCCTATTATTTACATTTTGGAATAACACTATTAATCTCATTATATTTTAAAAATAATTCATAAAGAGAACAATTTCCCTCTTGTTTATGAAGAGACAATGTTTTTATGTTTATATATTATATATACATACGTTTTTCTTATAGCTTTATTGGATATACATGCTTTAAAAGTGTGGACACTTGAACAAATTGGATGCTATCATCAACGTATAAAGACAGCAGCCATCCTTAATGAGAATAAGAAGAGACGGTTCACAGTTGCTTCTAACAAAGCCAAAACGGAGTAAATGTTGGTCAACTTATCATGGCAGGCCCTAGGGGCCTGTTAAGACCATGCCTTTTGCAGCTTGCAAACAAGGGTTTTATCTGCATGTTCAAAACCCAGGGAGTGAGCCATGTAGACATCTTCGGAGAAACCATTAAGGATTGTGTTGTTAACATCAACTTCCTTTATGTGCTATTTGTGAGTGATGGCAAGGGGGAGGACAAGCTAAACAACCTGGAAATATGTCTCAAAGTAATCACAACCATAATTTTTATGAAAGCTGTGTTACAAGTCGGGCCCTATATTGGTTCTATTTTAGTTTTCCTTGATTTGGAACAGACAATTGCAACCAACAACTGTTATGTCAGGTGTTGAAGGAATCAATGTGAATCCTATTCAAGCTGCATGGCTTGCTTCTGAAGAGGAGAGGACAAGACTTCTTTAAAGATATGACCAATTTATATTATAGAAAGGGTGCAAACCTCACCTTGAAAGTTAGTTTTGGAAGGTTGAATTAAATTTAAAACCAACTTTCGCATAATAACAGAAGTGACAGCTGAAACATAACAAATCACCTACTGCTTACAATAGAAGCTGAAACACTGAAGCTAATATACAATTCACCTACGCCAGAGAAAATTGTCAATTTTTCTGAACACATTAAAAGTGACTAAATATGTATTTTTTTTCCCTTCTGTCTCTCCTTTTAACAGGTATAGAATGCTGGTTTATCTCAAGTACTGCTTTACAGGTCTTCCCTTTCCACCAGGTAATATTCTTCCTTGTACTTTATAATCTTTTTATTTTTCCTTTTTTTCTAGTTTGAAAATATTCCAATAATACTACAAAATAGTGATTCATTTGTTGCATATAATTGTAGGCCGTGGGACTATTCCTCCCACACGCTTACCTTCTCTTAGAAGAGAACTTGTGGAGTTTTTGTTAAAGGACTCCTGTACTTCGAAATCTCAGACCATTTCAGACTTTGAGTCCAGAAGACCCCACCTGAATCTTTATCTTCTTTTAAAGTTAGACACTGAAGCTACCTTAGATGTCCTCAGATGTGCTTTTATGGAAGACGAAATTTCAAATGCCTGTTCATCTTCACCAGATTCAGTCAATAAACCTATAGAGGAAGCAAAAAAAGAAGATAAAGCTACTGAAACTCAAAATGCTTTGGTTCAGAACACAGTTGATGCACTCATTCAAATAATTGATATGAATATTGTTCAGACAGATACAACCTTTAGTAGTGGTGAAGATGGGTTGATAAAAGAGTGGCCTTCGAAGGACATAGGTTATCTATTTGAGTTCATTGCATATTATGTTGCTATCCAAAGAGCTAAAATTTCAAAGGATGTACTGTGTCAAATATTGGAATATTTGACATCTGATAGTCACTCCTCTACCAATATTTCTGTTCATTGCTCAACTCCAAAAAACAGAGAGAAGCAAGTGCTAGCACTTTTGGAAGTACTTCCTAAGTCAGACTGGGATCCATCATTTGTGTTAGATCTATGTGAAAGAGCCAAATATCATCAGGTAGGCATCTTCTTCATTTTGGCAACATTGTCTTCAGAAGCACAATGATACCAAATATGAACTTTTTATCTAATTGAGTAATTTTACCCACTTTTTTTAGGTTTGTGGATTGATCCATAGTTTCAGACATGAATACGTGGCTGCACTGGATAGTTATATGAAAGATGTAGACGAGCCTATTCATACCTTTTCCTTTATTAATAAAACATTATCACACTTGACTGACAATGAGCATGTAGCATTTCGGTCCGCAGTCATATTGCGAATTCCTGAATTGGTTGAACTAAGCAGGTATTCCTCCTTATTATATTTACCTTAATTTGTTGGATTCTTTTCAAAGGTTATGCAGCAATTATGATTTTTTCTATATTTCAAGTTATGTAACCAATCATCTTAATTTACAATTACTGTATCTGGTTTCTTGTAGGGAGGGTGCATTCCATGTGGTTCTCGGTCATTTTAGTGAAGAAAGTTCCCATATCATAACTGAACTTCACTCTCATCCAAGAAGTCTTTTTCTTTATTTGAAGACGCTCATTGAGTTTCACTTATTTGGCACCCTAGACTTGTCTAATTTGAGCAAGGATGACACTATGAATCCTCTTAATGGGAGGCAGGTTAAGGATCACTCTGAAGGAGTTAGAGATTACTTAGAGAATATATCCAAGTTCCCCAAGTTCATGCGGGAAAAACCTATTCACGTGCCTGATGATCTTATTGAGCTTTACCTTGAGGTGAGCTTTTATACCAATGCCTTTGCATGGCTGGACTAGCTTGATTTTTCAATCTTGTTCTTTTTGCCATCTAGAACTAACTGTTACGGCAGAGTGTTTTTTGTGTTCTTTGTTCTTTTTGGGATGCACCAAATTGGGGTGGTTAGTGATTACTTCTTTCTATCTCTTAAAACTTCATGTCTCATGAGGTTGGACATACTGTCATCTTTTCTCTTCTTTTGATTTATTTACTTAGTGTTTATCGTTTTACATCTGTTTTAAATTGTTTTTCTGTATTGAGGGAATTCGTTGTTGTAATTGCAGCAGGAACTTAGTTTTTTTCTTCACTTTATCTAATTTTGCAGTTACTATGCCGGTACGAAGGTAGTTCAGTTCTCAAGTTTCTGGAAATGTTTGATAGCTATCGAGTTGAACATTGTTTACGTCTCTGTCAAGAATATGGCATTATAGATGCAACTGCGTTCTTACTAGAAAGGGTTGGTGATGTTGGTAAAGCTCTTTCAATTACACTTTCTGATCTAAATGATAAATTCGTTAAGCTTGATGCTGCTGTGGAAGCTGTAGTTTTAAACCATAGCAGAGTTGGTTCTTCACATGTGGAAGTATTCGACAGTGTTTTAAGAACAAAAGAGGTTTGTTTATCTATTCCTGAAATTATATTTTAATGAATCTCCAAAGATGCAAGTATGCTTTGTTTTTTATCTATTTGGTGACCTAATTCTTTTAGTGGTTACTAATCTAATAGGGAAGTGACATCCACGATTTATTGCGTGCCTGTATTGGTCTGTGTCAGCGGAACACCCCTCGTCTAAATCCTGAGGAGTCAGAAGCGCATTGGTTTAAATTACTTGATTCGTGAGTTTAATTATTTAGTTTCCTTCCTTTCATTTGTTCTTACTTGAGGATCCCCCCACCCGTCCCATCCCACAAAAAAAAAAAAAAAATCATGATATTACTTTTGTATAAATGAGCAAATAAAGAACATTTCTCTTTTTTTTTAAATCCACCTCCTTTCTTGTATTTTAGACTATAGCCCTTGTTAGATATTCCACATCATTTGGAGTTAGGTTTAAAATATTGTTTATAATTAGAGAGAAATCACACATTATAAGTCAATTTTGTAAAATTAAGTTAGGCTTCAATTAAAATCAGAAATGTGGACATCTAGTTTTGCAATTTTCTTGCTTGAGAAGTCCAGTTCTCAATACGAAGGAAGTGCGTGGGAGATGACTAAAATATAGTATATAAGTAGAGAACAACTCTTACTTTATAAGTTTGTTTTGTAGGATTGAGTTAAGATCAAATTTAATCTCTATGATGATTCTATACCTACACGAAGATTGGTCCACATACCTCATGGTTTAACCCATGGAAAGAAGAGTACAGAAGTGATTTTTTATTTTCGTTGTTGTGACATAGCTTTGTTTTTTAATGTAAAATGGGTAAAACAAGAAGATTTTTTTACCATAAGCTGACAGATTTCTATGGTTGTCGGTAAATGATCAAATCAAGTAAATCTGAAAAACAAGCTTTCCTAAATTTTTGTTCCTGACATTTGGAAAACTTCTACGTTAATTACCTTTTTCCTTTGATTGAAATTCAGGTTTTGTGACCCATTGATCGATTCAAATGTTGAAGGAGCATATGAAAGTAAAAATCATTTTGGAATGTTAGCTGGATCAGCAGATTCACAACAGGACAAGGACGCCTATAAAAGCAGCTGGAAAATTTCAAAGTCCCGGAATGGTCATATCTTGAGAAAATTGCTATCACAGTTCATTAAAGAGATTGTAGAGGGAATGATTGGTTTTGTTCACCTTCCAACAATCATGTCTAAACTTCTGTCTGATAATGGTAGTCAAGAATTTGGTGATTTTAAACTTACAATATTGGGAATGCTGGGAACATATGGCTTCGAAAGAAGAATTCTGGTAAGGTTAACTTGTTCAATTTGTTCTGTTTATATTTTTAGTTTCACTAGTCAAGATTTATGAAGTGTATTATTCTTCATAAGTTCCAATTAAAATTGACTGGTTGAAGTTTTAAATAGTCTTCTCAAAAAGTGCTGTAAGAAACATGGCAAGATTCATTCAAGCTAAGTTCTTACTCAATAATCTTTTTGTATTTGTTATCAATTCTTTGGGAGATAAAATATTGTCCCAAACTTGCTCCCCTTCATGAGTTTTATCATGCGCGGATCTGAAGGATGCCACCAATTGACAAATAGTTGGTTGGTGCATTTTGTTTATCTCATTCACTATGCTAAATTATTTACTTTCATCTATTTTATTCTATGGATGTGTTAACTAGTGACATTTCTGAGAACAAAATGAACTTTCTTAAGTAGACATGTAAAAATAACTTCGGTATAGAATATAAAATTGATTGACAAATTACCGTTTCTTTCTAGACAGCGAAAGATAATTTAAATTTTCTCCTCATCCATAAGTTTTATGTATTGTCCTGTCTCTGTTCTCATGTTGCTACTTCTGCACTTAGGATGCTGCCAAATCGTTGATAGAAGATGACTCATTCTATACAATGAGTTTACTCAAGAAAGGGGCCTCCCATGGATATGCCCCCAGGAGTCTCGTGTGCTGTATTTGTAATTGCCTTCTTACAAAGAACTCTGGTAGCTCTGGAATTCGGATTTTCAACTGTGGCCATGCAATTCATCTCCAATGTGAAGTTTCGGAAATTGAGGCATCAAGCAGAGGATCTTCGTCGGGATGCCCTCTGTGCGTGCCTAACAAGAAATCCCAGCAGTCCCGAAACAAATCAATCATTGCAACGAATGGCTTGGTCAACAAATTCTCATCGAAGCGCCAGTACCCCCATGGAAGTTCCCTCCATCCTCATGACAGTGATTTGACAGAGAATATGTATGGACAACAACAGATATCACGGGTAAATGTAATCAAATCTTTGTATAATCCCATCAATATTGTACAACTTCCAACACATTTATATTGAATCTTTTTCTGCAGTTTGAGATCTTGAGCAACCTGCAGAAAAATCAGAGGTTTATGCAAATAGAAAACTTGCCTCCGTTGAAGCTTGCCCCGCCTGCTGTGTACCATGAAAAGGTAAGTAAAGTTGCAAACTTTCTGACAGGCGAAAGTAGCAATAATTCTTCTGCTATTGAGAAACAAAGTAGAAACAAGCAAAACCGGGAGCTAAGAGTTAAGGGTTCATCAATCCGATTTCCTTTAAAGTCAAGTATATTTGGTGAGTAATTACTTACGAAAGAAAATTATGGTTTCTCTTTAGTAATGCCTAATTCTGACACAAGGGAAACTTGTCTGCAGGCAAGGAGAAGACAAATAAGCGGTGACTAACTTTTTTGAGAAAAGGGAACAGTGTAGGCAAAGAGAGATCAAGCACTAACAACTGTACAGACTAACAATAGATATCTTCAGTTTAGCTCAACCCATTCTTATTCTTTTATATTTTATTCTCCCTGTACATTTTACTAGCTCTTCTATCTATTTGTTATCTCATACACAAAGTTTTGTATGTACGTCGTACAATGGAAAAGCCATTTTAGCGAGTTTGAGATATTCTAATCCTACCATGAGCAAACATCCTCCTCTTTTCTCTTCCCTTTTCAATTTTTTTTTCCCGCTGGGTTGCTTTGTTTTCTTACTCTCTCTTCTCAAACAAGCATCGTTCATTTTATTTGCCGCACCATGTAGTTTTTATATTGTTGGGATGAGAGTGGCATCGGCGATGATTGTTATTTTAGCCTAAGTTTCACTTGAACTAAATGTCCTAAAATGCTCAAGTTGTGCGTAATATTTTCTTGGAAGCACCGAGATCTACATACTTTTCTTCACATAAACTGTAGTACATAATAGGGCAAAATTATGAGCTACTTGTAATTCGGAATTGTAGCTAGTTCAAGTATTGTGTATACTTGAGGAAAGAGCTGATCATTGGAAGTGGGGTAAAATGAAAGAAAATGTACGGAATATAAAAAATAAAGACGTAATATTTTAACGAATTTGTATTTTGCGTTTATAATTTATCCTTTATGTCTATAAATTCATAGTTATTATTATTAAACGCAGAACATGGTAAATGTTTATAACCAGAAAGTGTCGGGCACCCGGAGTTTTAATTGCAAAAAATGGCATAAAATGCTCCAGTTGCGTAATACTTTCTTGTAGGATATGATGGGATCAAATAATGGCCGAATTTATGCACATAAATTAACTTTTTGGGTATATTAAAACATAATTAAAAATAAAAAGGGCCTTGTAAGATATGATGGGGTCAAATAATGGCCGAATTTATGCACATAAATTAACTTTTTGGGTATAAAACATAATTAAAAATAAAAAGGGCCCAACCGGGTTCGAACCGGTGACCTCTTGATCTGCAGTCAAATGCTCTACCACTGAGCTATGGACCCAATTTTGATTTTAAAGGGGACTTATTTTTATAAATAAAATTGAGCTTTTTGGAAGTAAAACAAAATTAAGGGCCCAACCGGTGACCTCTTGATCTGCAGTCAAATGCTCTACCACTGAGCTATGGACCCAACAATGTTTGATCAAAACCATTCATGTTACTCATTATTTATAGTTATAAAATTGATCACAATTTGAAGCATTTCCATGCTTCTTTCCCTCTTCAATTATAGTAAATATCATACAATTACCGTATATAATTTATACTTATCTATGTATATGTAAAATTTATTTACTATTTTTTGAAGCTATTTCTTAGTATTTATGTAATTATAATATTATATGCTTAATTACCTTTGTTATCCAAAACATCTAGTGTATATTTGAAAAGGAAAATTTGTTTGTTCTCTCTTTTTCATATTACATTTCCATTAATCATATTAGGGTTAATCGAGAAAAAGTAATCATTTTAATTTTTTTTTTATGACATACTAAAATTTATGTTTGGATATTTACTCTATCTCTAAATTTTGGAATAATCTTATTATTTGATTTTGAAAATTTCTTTAAAGTTGCACACTTCAAGTAAGAAGCTATTTAAATTCTTTTATATAACCATGAGATAAATTATTTGTATGTGAAAGAAGGTGACTTAGAAATTAGATTTTTTATGTTGTATGTAGGGATTGTGGTTGGTCGAGAAAAAGTTTCAATTCTTGAACTTGAATGTTGTTACGTTTATAATAAATTATTGTTTAACATGTTTTGAATTTAACACTTTTATTATATGTTGATCTCATGACTATATTATACATGTGAATTATAGAATATTTCTTTATGATTGTTTATGAAACTGATTTGGGTTTAAACATGTATACTTTGAGTTAAGAGAACAAATTTTATTTTAAATAACTAATGAATGATGTTTGATCAAATTATGGTTTGGATTAATGATTGAAATTGTTTAGAAATTGTATTCTTGAAATTTGGTTTTGTTTGAAAGAGTTATATTATATTACGATGCTCATTGAGATTGGTGAAATTCGTATGAATTTGATGTCATACATATGGATGATATGTGAACAATTATTTTAGTTTTTAATTAATTATTGACACCTATGGTGTAACATAGATCCCCTAACTTCACATATGGTCTAAGTCACATATATTAAGATATCAGTGGGTAAGAAATTAAGGTAGAAGTTCTCACACATTGTGACATGTGTAGATGTGCGACTTAGATAGTGATAAACTTATCCTAATTTCAACGAATATCTTGTAGATTTATTGAGTATATTAAGATATGTGGTGGTGAGAAATTGAGGGAAGTGTTTTCACACACTGTGACACATGTAGACATGTGATTTGGGTTATGATGAACTTATCCTGATTTATGATTCATGAGTTCGCTTGTAAATCCATGTCTTAAATTGAATTGATGTTAGTCTCTAGTAGGACATACATAATATGAGTCTTTTGAAAGGCATAAGTTGATATTTCGTTGGCTGAATATCTTTGATGAATAAGATTCATGTGTGATCTTTATGGTTTTTTTAATATTATTGAATTGGTTTTGGATATCTAATTACAATGTTTTCTTTACACATATTTTCTTAAGTCAAAACTATGTTTAAATAGCCTACCTTTGAATTGTTGTTGTGGTGTGACCTTTGATGATTATATTATGTACACAAGTAAATATAGGTATTAGTGTAGAAAGAACATCTAGGGAATAAAAGTTTATAATTAATTTTTAAAAATTGTATTTTGCATTGACATAAGTTTTGTATGAATCTTTTTGATGAAATCACAGTATAATTGATAGTGTGATTTTTAAAGTGTTACAATACATAAGTACTTAAAAATAAAATAATAACACATAATTGATTTGTTATGAGTCAAATTTAGAGTATAAATAGAAGGATCCGGGAAGGATAGGAAACAAGATTTTTTTCTTTGACTCCTAACCACCACTGCCTCTTCCCAAATGGGTGGTTGTTTGATTTTATCTTCATTCGGTCACCTCTGATTTGGTCCTCCATTGATGCTTCGTGCTCCCCTACATTCTTTTGTGCGCATTCCTGTGGTTTAACGCTCCTTTGTGCTCCTCTGGAGTTTCTTTGTGCACTTTCCCGCTCTTTTGTCACTCCTCTGTTGTTTCTACGCATTTTTTCTCCACTTTTCTAATATAAGATTCGTAAGTTAACAAAAAGAATGACAAATTATATTTTTATTTTTAGACGGGTTAGTGAGTCAACCCACTTAACACATCAATCAATAATATATTGAACAATATTACAAAACTTTTTACTTATCATAAAATAAATTTGGTTAAATTTACTCATTTTTAACTCAACATGTGGTAAGCTAAAATGTATAAATCAAGTTAACTTATTTTAACATTCCTAAATAATATAAGATAAAACATTCAAAAAAAATTGTAATGAGAAAATATAGTACACATATAATTAATTTTTATAACGTTACGATCACGAAATACTATATTCTTTTACTTTTTATTTTTGTTAATGTTTTCAATTGGTTATACACTTCACTTTCCTTTTAATTATTTTTGCTTTACTATACTTTATTGAACCTAGATCTAGTATACTGTCTTATTCATTTATTTTCAAATTATTTTATTATTTGATCATTCAATTTCTTTTTCATTGCAATAACTTTTTGTACAATACTTTATGATTAATTCACTTTAATTAATGTTTATTATTTTTACAATTCTTCTATTATTTAAATAAATTCTTGTCCTTTCTTCAAAATTCTAAAAGGTTTCTTATTGATCACAAAATTACAAAATCAATAAAATATATCAAAAAAAGAACAAAAAAAAATTACAAAAACAATAAAAGTGGTTAAATTTTACTTACAGAATTTCTATTCAAATAATATATTCCTTTAAATTTATAAAATCTCAAAGAAAAATCATAATCGAAGTTGAAAATTATGAAACGTTAAGAATCTAAATAAGGAAAAACTTAATCATATTTAAATTTGGTTAGATATTTAAAATATATTTTCACTAAAAACACTTACAATTCAAATTCGTAATAAAAATGGTTAGGCTTAAATACCTTTTTGGTCCTCATTTTCGTAGTGTTTGTTGCGGATAGTCCTAATCTTGACAGAATGTTTAAAATGGTACCGAATGTTTAAAATGGTCCTCATTTTCGCAATTCATGTTTTATTTGCTTCTTTTCTGTATCGCCGTTAAATCATTAATGGAGCATCGTACAGGTGGCACAGTTTGTATTAAGGTGTGTTACGTGTACTGTACAGGTGGTTAATTAACGTTAATTTTTCAATTTAGGGGAAATTTTGCAATTAGAGAAATTTTTTCATCTTCGCCTTTCTTGAACTCGGATTTGCAGAGGAAGCAACTAATACTTGTCATTTCATCATTGGATTGCAATTGCGCTCTTCATCTCAATTTTCCAATTAATCATCATCAACGAGGTAAGTGGGTTTAGGATTTTCTGGGTTGTGTTTGCTCGTGGGTTAGGGTTTTCGTAATTCTATTTTAGGGTTTATTTGTCTTTCGATTCCAGATCCCCAAACTGTTGAGAATGCACCAACTGCTGAAACTGCTGAGAATGCACCAACGACTGAAACTCAAACAACTCAACCACCAAAGTGGAGAGTCAAGCAACACCACTACCAACACCAGAAAAACCATCTCAACAGTTTAGCATGAAATTACAGATTAGGAGGAGGCCATGATAGCAACTACAAACGTCTTAGTTATTTTTTGGAATTTCTTATGTAGAATTCATTATTGATGTACTGCATTTTGACTTTCCTTAAACTTCGTTCAATCTCACTTTTGCCAAACATTGATGTAGTGCATTTTGATCAGGATGAATTAACGTTATGAATTTAACTTCTTCCAGACTTAGATCAATTTAATTTTTCCCAAGCTTAGATCAATATCACTTACTTCAATGCTCAGATTAAGATGTCATTTTGAACATGTTGGGACTAATATCAACATAATCAAACTAATTCATTTCTTCATTTAACAATAGTACAAAACAGATTGGACTTTAAAAGATTACACACAATAACAGTACGAATAATACAATAACAACTCAAGTGAACCCTATTACTAATTGCAGCCTCTTCTCAACAACCTTCAATGACTTCTCCAAATCATTAATCTGCCTCATTTGTGTCATGATGATGACATCCTTTTCATCAACACCACCATTTGAAAAAGTTGCAGCCCACATTATTGGAACCACCACTCTGTAAATCAATAAACCAAAAATTAAAACCAATTTATTATTAACACAAAAATAAAAACAGATTGTACCCAAAATTTTCTACCAATATTCTTTGGAGTTCTTGCCATCCTCAAAGATGTCATCTCTCCGCAGCTACAACTCGGGGTTAATCCATTTCTCGTTGAACCACCAACAGTGCACGAAGATTAGGACCGTAACATATCTATATAATGGGATTGCAGGAAGAAGAATATTGCAGTAACACCAATTGGGAATGAAGGAACAAGATTGCCAAAACTCACCAACTGTCCAAACATTCCTTACCAAAACCTAGCTCACTTATTTATCCCCAAATATCTAATTACCACACTTGTACAATACACGTAACACACCCTAATACAAACCGTGTCACATGTACAATGTTCCGTTAATGATTTAAACGACGTTACAGAAAATGACCAAATAAAACACGAATTGCGAAAATGAGAACCATTTTAAACATTCGGTAAAAATAAGGACCATTTTAAACATTCTGTCAAAATGAGGACCATCCACAACAAACACTACAAAAATGAGTATCAAAAATATATTTAAGCCAAATTGTTAAGAAATAACACCTGTTTACATATATTTGCTTTATACTATAAACAGATAAATAACAAATGAAAACATTGCATGCCATTTTGTTTTAATATTAGTAACCATTATTTTAAGTGGTGTAAAATCTTAACAATCCATTTCTATTTGAAAAAAAAAAATGTATGGATAAGTATTGTGAAGATGATGAAAAAGACTTTGGATTATTTTCATAAATGCTTTGCCACGTGGCCATGTAAATGAGGTTCACATTATCATTCAATGTCTTCATACTTTCTTGTAACTTTATTCACTCCATTTCCAATATTCTCTCTCCTACCCAACTTTCAATGCTTATTTCAACAATTATTTCAATTAAAATAATAATAATAATAATAAATAATCCAAAGCCTTTTCACTTATTATAAAAATGTACCATAAGATTTCCATGTTAGCTCCTAGGTATCACTAATGGTTAATACCTTAAGATTTAAATACTATTAAATGCTAATATGATATCAATGAGTTCGAAATAAACTTTTAGATCATAACATTAAAAAAATTATTTTTTAATTTTAAAAGTTAAATATAAATAAAATATTATTAAAATGTAAATCTTATACCACTCTTTTCTTATATATTAAAGCAAAAGTCAAAGGAAAAACCACTTTACACGACTACTAATAATTTATTATGATCAGTTTCGAGATTTAGGATAAAAATAAATTTATTTTAGACATTTATTTGAGAAAAATTAACTACATCATAACAGAATTTTACAAACTAACTTGTTAAATAAAATTTACAAACTAACTAACTTATTATTTCAGTCATATTAGTATTGACTATTTCATCTTTAATAAATATATCGTTATAATTAATTATTATATTTGAAGTATAGTCTATTTTTACTTTTTCTTAAAAACTTTTTGAAAAATTAAAAAAGAAAAATATATTTAAGCTATACTATAACCTTAACTTCTAAATCATTTATAATATTGTTGAATGTATCAAGACAAATCCTTATTTTATATGTCTTTTAAGAATAAAAATTACAAACTTCAAAACAAACAAACAAAATATATATATATATATATATATATATATATATATCTATATATATATATATATATATATATATATACACGTAATTTACCTCAATAAACTTTAATCAAAATAATACTTATAAATAATGTAACACAAAGTTAATAAAATGTGACACAAATTTTAACTAATATGATTATAATAAACTTTAATGTTATTTTAATAATTAAATTTATAACTCAATTAACCTTTGAATGAAACATCTATTTTCACACAGAAATTCTTTGCTTTCTTTTAGAAGAAAAGTGATTTCGTGTAACTTTTTTAAAAAATATATTAATATTTCGCTGGAGAATTCGTTTTATAAAAAAATTATGATGTTATTGCATTTATACCACTAAGCTTTATAATTTTTAATTTATCGACTAATACTATTAAAAAATTATATTTTAGTTATTCCAAAGAAACATTTATTCAACATTTATCTGTCCCTATAAACAAATAAATTTTTACATGTAAGTAATTACTTTTTCGGTGTTATCTAATTAAAATGATCTTAAAATAAATATTATATAAATCAATAATCTAAACATATATCACAGTTCATAATAACAAGATAAAAAAGTTATATCATCAATATATTTATATTTTAAAAAATAAAAATAGGACTATATTGCTAAGATAGTAAAATGATAATTAAAACAAGGAAACGAGGGTGTTAAAAACTTTGTTATATGTTTTGGAGAAAAAAAGTTTTTTCTGAAGATTTTTATTTTATTTTTTACTTTCTACAATGTCATTCTCACCGAGGTTAAACATATAAATTTTGAATCAAAAATAAATGTTTCATCACAATAACAATAAAAATATACTATATGATCAGTGTTTTGAATGGTGTAAATGAGAAAAAAAAAAAAGATAAAAATCGATGAAAAATATAATAAAAATTGAAGATGTTTGGATGAAAAGGTCAAGAGAACAAGTGACTTAAAAATATATAAAAAAAAAAAACTAGAATTTTAAAAATTTTGTTCTTTTCTTCTCCGACCCATGTGCCATTTTAGTTTTTTCCTCACATCCTTCCCATCTTCACAACCAAACATCTTGTAAAAGATGGCCATAAAACTCATTAAAAAAAGGAAGCTTAAATTTGTGAATGTAGGAAAAGTTGGTTGGATTTTGTGGTATTCATTAATATTTGTTTGCAATGAGAGTAGACAAGTACATACATAGGCATAAAGCAAGTGTCCCTCACTCAACCCAACCTCAAAGACGGTTATCTCCAAGTCTCACTCCCTCGTTACCTCCGCCCCTGTTACTTACTTCCTTGTTTCTCTTACTTCTCTTCTCTTCTATAATAAACCCCACTTTTTTGCTTCCTTTTCGCCTCAATTCGTCACACTGATTCCATTTGGCGTTTTGTTGCAGGGACACCAAAATGTCTTTCACTGCAACCAAGTTCGCACCCTCTCCTCTCCCTCTCAATTCCACCACCCCCAGATCCAATGACAAGCCTCTCTCTTTCTCCTCCGACCACTCCAAAACCAACCCTTCTTCCTCTTTTCTTGGATCCACTCGCAAGCTTCTTCGCTTCACTGCTCTTGCCAAGCCTCGTGCCCAAACCCGTGCTTCTACCCCTGTTGCTGATGTTCTTCTCCACCAAACCTCCAATCTGGTGACCCTTTCTCCTTCTTTCTTCATTGAAATATCCCTGCTTAAATGGGTGTTGGTTCTGTGACATGGGTTTGGTGAAAATAAGAAAAAAAAGTTCCGTTTTTTATTCTGTTTAGCTCATTGGAGTTGGACCCAGTTGAATTTTTGAACTGGATGATTCAAATGTTAATTGTTTTCCTATAAATTATTATTTGGGTTGCTGTTTATTCTTTTTACAATACTCTTGGTTTGGGTTGGAAATCTCAAATTTTTCATTCATTTGAGTTCACTGGAATTGGATCCGGTTTGCTTATGAGCTGCTTGATTCAAATGCCAATGTTTCTTTTTATTAATTTATTATATGGGTTGATGTTTTCAGATGTGCGGTTCGACACACTGGTTATATTTTTATAGTTTACAGCACAAAACTTAGATTAGATGCAGTTCTGCAAGTGTACTTGGCGTTGTTCTTCAATTAGAATTGGAGTTTCACCTCAATTAATAAAGTAGTCCGTGTTTTTTTACCTTTCATGGAAACTTTTATGACGTGAATTAGCTACGTGAAACTTCAATTATGGTTGAAAAGCAACTAAAAAAAAACATCTATGGAATTGCGATGCGGTTAAGTTTTGTCCTATTTTATGTGGGTTTTAGTTTTGTGTGTTATTTGTCCAACTGGCTTCAGAAGTTCAGATTAATGAAACTTGTTGGTGTTGTGCTACTGCTAAAATATGTAAGTTTGGAAATTTTTTGTTTGGGAGTAAGTGTTTTGAGATTATTGCTTTTGTCTGGATTTGTGAGTGCAGCTTATTACCAAAGAGGAAGGGTTGGAGCTCTATGAAGACATGATACTAGGGAGGTTCTTCGAGGACAAGTGTGCTGAGATGTATTACAGGGGCAAAATGTTTGGTTTTGTTCACTTGTACAATGGCCAAGAGGCTGTGTCAACTGGGTTCATCAAGCTTCTGAAGAAGGAGGATTATGTAGTGAGCACCTACAGAGACCATGTTCATGCATTGAGTAAGGGGGTTTCCTCTAGAGCTGTAATGAGTGAACTGTTTGGAAAGGCAACAGGATGCTGCAGAGGCCAGGGCGGTTCAATGCACATGTTCTCAAAAGAGCACAACATGCTCGGTGGTTTTGCATTCATTGGTGAAGGAATTCCGGTGGCCACTGGGGCTGCATTTTCGAGCAAGTACAGAAGGGAGGTGCTGAATGAGGCAGATGCTGATCAGGTGACACTGGCTTTCTTCGGAGATGGGACTTGTAACAATGGACAATTCTTTGAATGTCTGAACATGGCTGCTCTGTGGAAATTGCCAATTGTGTTTGTGGTGGAGAATAATTTGTGGGCTATTGGGATGTCTCATCTCAGAGCAACTTCAGATCCTCAGATATGGAAGAAAGGACCAGCGTTTGGAATGCCGGGGATTCATGTTGATGGAATGGATGTTTTGAAGGTCAGAGAGGTGGCAAAGGAGGCAATTGAAAGGGCTAGAAGGGGAGAGGGACCAACCCTAGTGGAATGTGAGACCTATAGATTTAGAGGACATTCATTGGCTGACCCTGATGAGCTTCGTGACCCTGGTGAGCATTTACTTGGATAATTTCTTCTCTTCGTAGTTCTTAATTTTGAGGTGTGTATGTTGATGTTCCTTTGCACTTCTTGTGGTATTTATCTTCAGTGCACTTTGTATAATCATTACAAATTTACTTTGCCATATAGTTTGCTCAACTTGGTCTTAGATTAGTGATATTAATTGATGGAGGTGGTCATGCATTCCAAATTTTGTTAACAGTGTGAAGAGGTATTATACTTACTGAAGAGAAATATGGCCTAAACAACCAATTTCTCAAACTTTAGTTATTTTTTCTGAAATTTGGGATAACATTTTCAGTTTTGTTTAGGCTTCGCTCATACAGTACATTTTTATTAAAAGAAAACCAACAGTTTTAAAGCCAATGGTTGTAGAATAGAGAAGAAGTGTTATTAACCTGGCTGAGAGTATACACAGAATTTTAAAAATGATCTTGACTTAAAGAAAAATACGTGTGTGAATACTGAACCAATTCGTGTAAGGGTATGCATATTCTGATTGATAAACTCTATCAGACTATAAGACTATAGTTTCCTGCCAGATGACACTTCATCTGCTGGACGACAACAATCTGGTTGTCTGACAGGTGAAACTATCGTCCGATAGAGTTTATTAAGTTTGATTTCAGTTGTTTCTGCAGTCTCTTTTCTGCCTTAATGTCACAAATTGCACTGAAATATGATGGTTTCAGGTTCTTAGTTGTTCTAGCATGGTAAATGGGTATCCTTTTAAGATGTTCTCATAAATAATAACTATGTTTTGTACTTACATATGTCTAGTTAGGTGACTACATTTTTATTTCGTGATGAGTTTGCATAAGCTTTGATAAATTCTTTTGATTTTTGCGTATCTGGTGCTCATAAGTCATAATAGTTACTAATTATAAGTTCTTTTCTGCTCTGACAGCTGAGAAGGAACACTATGCTGGTAGGGACCCCATCACTGCACTGAAACAATACCTTTTTGAGAACAATTTAGCCAGTGAGCAAGAATTGAAGGCCATAGAGAAGAAAATCGACGAGATTCTTGATGATGCAGTTGAGTTTGCAGACAATAGCCCTCTTCCACCACGTAGTCAGCTTCTGGAGAATGTGTTTGCTGATCCAAAAGGCTTTGGAATTGGTCCAGATGGAAGGTATAGATGTGAGGATCCAAAATTCACTGAAGGCACTGCTCAAGTCTAATCTTTTCTTTCTTTCTTTCTTTCAACTTTCAGTTTTGTATCAGTGTTCTTTTCTCATGCTTAATTAGTTATGAAATGTTACACAATGTCTAATATAAACAGGATTTGTTCTTTAGGTTGGAAACTTGGTTTTATGTGTCTTACATTTATCATTGTTTGTTGAACTAATGTCAAGAATGATGACAATCTTCATTATAGATTATAGCCTCTACCAATGCTGTATAATAAAACTTTTGTTGTTTCTCTTTTCTCTTGCTTTCTATCAATTTAATGGTGAAATTCCATAGAACTTTAATATAGATAGGATCAATGCTTCCAGTGACTCAGTGTTGTTCTCTGTTGTGGATCTTTTCGAAAAATCCAATTTTTTTCCTTATAAATTAGTGAAAGCCAAACATGTCATTATTTGCATTCCTGTCTGTATTATGTCAGTATAAAACCAAACGCATTTTTACTAATAAATGTTAAATTGTTGTCAAAATCACTACAAATATGTGATTAAAGGTCTATAATGATTACGCAAACTTGTTTGCAAGAGATTTTTATGGAAGATTTTTTAGTTTAATGGCCATCGTTTATGCCATTTTTAATAATAAAGAAGTTATGATTTATATTTATTATAGATTGTTTTGGATACAGTACTTATTGAGTGCAAAATGCTTTTTTGAAAACCATAATTTAATCTCTTATGTTTTTTTTTTCACAAACATAATCTTATTTAATATTGTTATTTTAAAATTATTTTATGTTTAAATTTGGACACCACTCGCAATAGATATTAATATATATTCAATACATTGATAATTTCCATAACATTTTTTTATAATTTTAATATTTGTAATATAAAATTTTATCATTTTAATTTGATATTAATTTAACATGAGAGAAGTTGTTACTCGAATATCAGATGAAACCTAACCACAATGACAAGAGAATTAGAAAACAAAATGCTAAAAAAATCACAAACATATTTAAACCTAAATAACATTTAATATTTTAATTCAAAAATACAAAAAAAAAATGAATATTCATAAATTATCACTGAAAAACAATTTTGTCAATTAAAACAATTTTCAAATTAGATTTTAGTTTTTATTCTGTACACTTTACTTAGGTTTTTGAGACAGTGGTATAACTTAGGCGCGAGCTTAATTTGTTATCCTCTGTTCTATCTACTGCACTTCTCACCCTTTCTTTTTGGGTGGATAAAAGCAAAACCAAAAAAAAAAAATGCCACACACCCTTTTTCACACTTTTCTTACACCGTCTTCTTCTTCTTCTTCTTCTTATGTGCTACCCTTCAACCTGTACAAACCCCAAGTGAAACGATTCGTTTTACATTTTGGGCTTCCAAGGCGTTCCCGCACATCTCTAGAACCTTCTTCATCGTCTTCTTTCTCTCCGCAGAGGAAAACTAGGGAGGTGGTTGGAGAACGGATTAATGGAGAAGAATATGTTTACCCTAAAAAAGGTGATGGTTTTGTGGATGAAGAAGATAACGAAAGGCTTGGAAAATCGTGTGAAGTGTACGTGTGCAACCTCCCCAGAAGCTGTGATGCAGCATACTTGCTTGACTTGTTCAGGCCATATGGGACCATTCTATCTGTTGAGGTTACCCTCTTAGCTTCTGTTTCTGTTTTTTAATTTTGTTTTTTCATTATGAATTAGCTCGTCCAATTTATTCAGGAAAAACATGTCTGGTATTTTTGTTTTTAATTTTGGTTTATGTATTATCCGAAGGAAAATAATTAAAAAATGTCACTTTCATTCCTGTTTGTTCTTTTATAGTTTTTTCGAAAACATGAAATAAGGTGGCATTTCTAAATTGTGAATAAGGCTAGTTAGAAAAATATAATTTTGCAATTGAACACCTAATCAGGAGTGTCTGACAAGTGTAACATAGGGAAGAAGTATCTGTGCTTATATAATAGGTTACAAGATTTTAATTGTCAAATTTTGCTTGGCCAATTTGAAAATTGTTTATAGAGCAAAGTTTCTGGTCATTATCATTATAATCTGAATTCTGAGTCAACATTTCAGAAATGATACGTGAGTACTATGTCTGAGAGTTTGGATCATCATTAGGTCTTGTCTTTATGGTGTTTGTACTTGCCTTACTTCAGGTTTGCCGAAATGATGAGACTAATGAAAGTAAGGGGTGTGGTTACGTGACACTGGGATCTGTATATTCAGCAAGAAATGCAGTTGCTACATTGGATGGATCAGTTAGTACTGTGAAACTGTCACTCCCTCCCTTGGTTGTGTTAGAATCATTATGCCTAGGTGTTTGATTTAATTTTTCTTTTCTGTTTTGGACTGAAGGATGTTGGTGGGCGCGAAATGAGGGTTAGATTTTCAATTGAGGTGAATTCTAAAAGAAGGGGTTTTAATAAAGTGAACTCTTCCACCAAGAGAATCTTATACTATGAATCTTCTCATAAGTTGTATGTTGGCAATCTTCCTAAGACAATGAGACCTGAACAAGTGAGAGATCACTTTAGCAGATTTGGAAATATAGTTGGTGCTAGAGTTATGCTTGATTTTAAACAAGGGAAAAGTCGAGCCTATGCCTTTCTCTCCTTTCAATCTCAGGCGGAACGTGATGCAGCAATGTCTCTCAATGGAACAGTAAAATCTGCTTCTACCACTTTATGATATTTGTTTCATTTGTTACTGTTTGTTGCTTAGTTTGGTCTTTCTTGCAGGAATTTTATGGTCGAACACTAATAGTTAAAGAGGGTGTTGAGAGGACAGAGCCTTTAACTGAAGCTTCAGTGTCTGCATAACAATGGCAGCAATTTTGGTTTTTCTCAAGGAGGAAGATTTCTGGTGTGTATAGCTGAGGCATATTTGCGAGGCTTCTACACTAGAAAATGTTAGGTCAGAGAAGAGGTGAGGTGACCCTGTCACTGCGGCAGTTCAGCAAAAATATGGGTGAATTCTATTCTATTTTTCTTGTATTTCAAATTGCAATGAGTAATATGAAAGTGTTGTTGTTGAGTCAAATTGATCTTTGAATTTAACGATGGGGTGAAATAGTGCTACTATTGGTAGTACAAATATTGCAGAGCATTGTGAAGTAGAACATGAATAACCTCATTCAGAGTAAAGCTGGTACATCAAGAACAGGTGCCTTATTATAGGTCACAGTAGCATGTGTAAGTGTGTTTAGAAATGGGACTGTTTTTAATCTTGAAACTAATCCTAATACTATATTGTGGGTAGCCTTGCTTCATGAAAAGTGGCATGTAACACAGAAAAAGTGTTTTCTGGACCATTGAAGACGTTTTATTTTATAATATCTAGTTAACAGAGAACTCGCGATAGCAAAGCATGCTACTGAGAAATATTGGATGAAAATAAGTAAAATCCAAAAAAAAAAATCTTACAAAATAGTCTATTATATAGTAATTAGGTATATAAACTGAGTAACCTTTATTTGAATTGACAAAAACACTTTCTCTTAATTTTAATTTAAATAATAAAACATATGTATTCAACTCAATTATCAATGGAGCATTATATCAATTTTAGCTTTCTATAGTTAACTTGTTCTTTTATAAAATATAGTTTCTATATATTTATTGAATTGTTAGGTAAGTTTATAATTTTGTATTATGAAATAATGGTTGCAAAGGTTTTTTTAATATGACTTAATAGGTTTTTTTTTTGTTCTAATATTTAATTGGTTTATTTAATTTCATCTCTCAATCTTTTATTCTTAAATCAATTTTCATTTATTTAAAAGGAATTAATATGAAATCTTTTTCGTAAATTGGTGTTGACACTAGTTAGAAAATAATATGTGTCAGTGTCAGACATTTAGTTTCTTCGATCCTTCCGTCTCTCCATTTCTACTCAAATCTTTTGCCCTTTTTTTTTCAATTTTCCCCACCTCCTCCATGCCTCCTCCATTTCTCACCCTCCAATTCTCTCATACCATAACTCAAATCATGGAAGGCATAAGGTTTAAATTCATCGAAAACCTTATCCCCCAAATTCTCCACCTTTTATTGCTCCCATCAACTCTCTCACATTCGATGACAAACAACTACTCACAAATTCTCCACCACCATATGTTTCTTATTTGATGTTGCTCTATTGTCTGACTCAACTTTTACTAACATTTGAGTGTTTTCTTCTATGTGAAATTCCTGGAAGTTATTTCCTTCTTATGAATTACAAGGCTTAAATTAAGGTTGGGTGTGGGATAAGGTTAGGATTGAGGCAATGCTTGATTTCGTCATCCTCTAAAGAATTTTCGCTGATTGGAACTACAATGTCCTAGATCTTGTGAAAGATTTTGAAGGTGTCGTGATTGTGTGTGTTCTTGAAAGATCTTGTTGAGGAAGTTTCAGTACTTCTTTTTTAGTCTTTAGATCTTCTCAACTGGCTAGTTCTTGTTGAAATTGAGTTGGAGCTTCAACTTGTTGTACGTGATATAATTGTCTCATGGCATAAGTAAAGTGAATCATGATATTTGGATTGTTACATACTAAAGTGTTTTGACTATTAATTAATACTCGGCCTGGTAATAACTATTTGATAACTATTATCTTAAAGTCTCATGGCTTAATGTCCCAAATCTTCTCAGTGTCACCTTCTAAAATACCCTAATAATGGTATTAGAACCAAATTTATCTTAGTGATAATCTCAAACACATGCAAACCGAGTCTCGTTGTAGTAAAATTGGATAACATCTATAATTAATGAAAGTGTATTAAGATGATTCAGGAACTCAAATAAGTTAAAAATGTCACATGAAATAAAAATAAACAAATTAAACACCACATAAAAATACCCATTTATCCATTAAGATTTTAGATGAAAAATAATATTATAATTCTTTACACATGACTTATTGTTTAAAATTTCCTTATATATCTTCATCTGAAAATGGGTTGAGAGAAAATTAATTAAAAGAGCAAAACATCTTATCTAAATTGACATCACACCTTTTGTGATTTTAACTTCTATTAACAATCCTTTTAACACTTATAAGAAAATCCCTTTTACACTTATAAGAAAAAAAAATCACATTAATGACCTAATACTCATAATTTTGAAGTACTCAAAAACTACTACACTGAATATTTTAGTTTAAGCTGGTGTCTCCAGTTGTAATGACCTTATTTCATTTTACCACTAAGAAGGGAGATAAGCTGCTTTATATTTCATTTTTCTTGTTTTCTGATTTCCAAAATTTTTAACAATTTAGTTTTGTTGAATTTTATTTTCAGCGTATTTTTACTTAAATATATTTTGAGCATATTCTTTTTTACCTAAATTAGAATACTTTTACTAATATGAAGAAAAGGCAATGATGGATAACGTATTAAAGTGACTGGACTCACAAACAAAAGAAAGAATGAAAAAACAAATAGATTAAATCTTGGTGACTCCACGTGTCAGTCTGTAGACCACGAGATCAAAGCATTGTAAAATAAAACCAGATATTACTGTACAGAAAAATATCGGCCCTGAGAGAGGATATAAGGATGACAAGTGTCCATTGGGTGGACCCCACGTGTGGCAGAAGATCACCTCAAGCGTTGCATATTAAAATAATTGATGGCGGAAACTGCGCCACGTCATCATGGGAGTAGCGATCCACCTTTTGATGATCCAGTGAGAGGGATGGAGATTTTGGTGGGAAGATATTTTTGACGATTTTCGCGGTTGTGGGCGAAAGCTGGTCACCAGTGAATCAGAATCGGAAGCAACTAAAGAAGAAGAAGAAGGGTTTGTTCCAAACAAAACAAATCATTTTTCTCTTTGTTTATTATAATATTATTGTTGTTATTGTTGCTCCTGAAGACGACGACGGTGATGAGGTCAATTTCATTTACTCTGTTTTCTTCTTCTTCGTCTTCCTCGTCGTAACCGATTAGGGTTTTTTCTGTTTGGTCGTGGAGTGAAGCATGCTTTTGTTTGAGAATGGCTGAGTTGAGTAGTACGATGCAAGACCCCGGGACGGGCAACAATGGCGATCGCTCCGCTGAGGTGGTTCGGTGGGAGAGGTTTCTGCCGCGGATGGTGCTTAGAGTCTTGCTTGTAGAAGCTGATCATTCCACTCGACAAATCATCGCTGCGCTTCTTCGCAAATGCAGTTACACAGGTTCTGCTTCTTCTTCTTCTTAATTCGGAAGAACTCGTTATCGATTTCGCTGTTTATGTCATTTTCTTTTGGATGATGTTTGCGGCATTGTATTATTTAACTATTTGCCGTTCGCTTGCTAAATTTTTTCTTTAGTTCTACCGTTTTGATTATGGTCTATGGAATTAAGTTACGTGTATAACCGCGGTGGTATCCAGAGAATACTTCTATTTAATTTTCCTCATGTTGGATTCGGGTAACGTTATGGATACGTTGGTCAATGTGTTTCTGTTTTTTTTTTTTTTGTGATAAATTTTAGTAAGTTTTTGCAGTTATGATGAATTATGACCTGAGTGTATGAAAAATGAGAATCTCTGTTTTCATTCAAACATAGGCTTATTCGTCGTTATGTTTAGAGTGTTTAAAACGCAATAAACGTGATTACTTTACCAAGGTTTTTAAAAAAGGCGGCAACCCTGTACAAGTTCACGAGCATCGATGACGCAACAGTAGAAGCACAGGCAATTTTTGCAATATCAATTAACACGATGAAACTGCATTTGTAATCCGCAATTTAAAATCTTGACTCCCACTGTAATTTTAGTTTTAGTGGAAGTATATTTGGTAATGTTTCAATAATCTTTGTTTCTCGAGGGGTGCAGTTATGTTGGTTAAAGCAGTGTAAGTTGTTATATATTCTTGGTACCCATTTTTGTCTCCATCCTTTGAATAAAAAGTGAATAATCCAATTGTTTTAATTTCAACCTCTTTCGTTTCAAATGATGTATTTGTTTGCATTATATTTCGGGAAGGAAAGTCTGGTAACGTTTATTATGTTATATATATGTATTTGTATTTGGTTGGAATAACCAACAATTTATTATTTCAACAAACTGATAACGGAAAACATTAGGGATGATCCAATTTCAGCTAGACATTATTATTATCATGCTTTACTACTTAAGGATAGTTTTCTTTTTCCATGTAGTTATGGCGGTTCCAGACGGATTAAAGGCATGGGAGTTGTTGAAGATGAAGGCGTCCGAGCTAGATCTCATAATAACTGAAGTGGATCTGCCAGCAATATCTGGATTTGCACTTCTTTCTTTAATCATGGAGCATGAAATTTGTAAAAACATTCCTGTCATAAGTATGTTGACTTGTTACTTTGTATTTGTATTTTTAGTCTCAATGTTAGATAGAAATGGCTAATGGGCTCAGGTTTATTTTCATCGCTGTGCAGTGATGTCTTCTCATGATTCTGTAAGCATGGTGTTGAAATGCATGCTAAAAGGGGCAGCTGATTTTCTTATAAAACCTATTAGGAGGAATGAACTAGGGAACTTGTGGCAGCATGTATGGAGAAGGCACGCTGTACGTCATATTTTTCAATCTTTTTATAGAGATTTTTTTGTATTATTTTCTTCTTTTATAATGTTTAGCATATACTTACTTGTTCTTTCCTCTCTCTGCCGTATGCTATTCATTCAGAGTAGCACTCCTACTCTAAATACAACATTTTCACCAAAATATCTTAAAACTGCCTCCGAAGACAATTCTGCAAGCAATAAATCTAGTGGTTCCGTGGCCTCCTCTAAGGAAAACAACGAATGCAGTGAAAGATTAAGCGAGGCTCAAGTAAGTTCACTGCCTCAATGTTGCCAAATTTTTCTTTTAATGTGATTCTTACAGTATCAATTTTCTTGGAGTTTGGTTTGTTGAGTGTGAAGTGATTGACATTTAATTGAATTATATTTTATATCTGAAATTCTTTCTACAATTTTCACTCTGCATGGATTGAGTGACATATAAAGATATGCAACCTAAATTTTATTGCACAATGCATTTACAAAACCACTTCACTTGAAGAAAATATCCTTTCTAGATTGGTTTTGCTTGTGAAATTTCACATAGTAACAATAAGTTTTGCAAACTCTTGTCTAGAGCACTTGTACATTGCCAATTTTGGATGTTTATAGTACATACATGGAAACTATGCAGGACGTGCCCCAACTGAAAAGTTCTAAACAGAAGAAAATTGATTTGGTGAAGCATGAAAATTTTGCCAGATTTGAAAGTGAATCAACAAAGATGGATAATGAAACAAGAGGTATACTAATTTTATTTTACATTTGGATATGAATGTGTTTTTAATCTTGTTTTTACGTATTGATTATTGAGCTATCTGTTAAAACATTTAATGCAGATAATTCAATTACAATTGTATCAAACACTGCAAGGTGCGACAAAACTTTTAAATCGGCGGATTTAAGGCTAGAACAAGGCCATGGCTGTGCTGATACTGAAATTGAGGTTGAAATCTTAAAATCTGATTTAGGCATAGGAGATTCTAATATTAGTACTGAGTTGCATGGATGCAGTGATGAAGGGGTGAAACCTATTAAAGGAGCTATTGACTTGATTGCAACATTTGGAAATCTTCCAAAGCACCCTGATGAAAACTGTAGTCTTAATGGTGGTAATACAACCATGTTTGATGGTGTTACGCAATTGGAACTTTCTTTAAGAAGTGATTTTCCTGGAAGTTCATGTAAACAAGCAAGCGAAGCAACTGAGGAATCTCAAAGATTGAACCATTCAAACACCTCTGCATTTTCTTGGTGAGTTCTGTGTTTTCTTGTGACTTTTTAGTTCTTTAATTGACATCTACGATACCGTAAAATCTTTCTTCCCTAAGAAACTAATCTTGACCAGTGGAAGAAAGTTCTTTGTGGAGTTTTGTTATATTGTTTCTCTCATGTTCTTTCATGTCTTTTTGTCAGTTTTATTTATGCTGTTATATATTAACATTGGTGACAGCTGAACAAATGGTGATTTGGAGTGAAACATAATTTTGAGAGCCTATGATCTATTATAATCTCATGGAAGGATCCAAATCATGGTAAAACTTTTAGAGCCTATAGTTATGCTTCTAAAACCTTAAATACTGAAGAGACCACACAAATGTGGGTGCTTTTGTGCACCGTCATCTGCATTAAGAGGAGTTCTTCAATGAGGCTTGTTAAAATAAATTGGATTGTTCATTTTCGAGTTTATAGATCAAATAATCACTTTGTTAAACTATACAGGTTGGCCCCTCTTTGTTAAACTTCTGCACCCTTATGGTTCCCCCAACCCCCAACACCCAAAATTAAGGCCATGTTTAAGCTTTCACTTGGATAATGTGAAATCAATATCGAATCTTTCATTCTAAATTATTTTTCCTAGTGATCCTTTCAGAAAATCAACTTGCAATAATTCTTTGCGATTACACATTTTCTGACGGTGGGTGACAATTTCTATATGCAGGTATAGTAATAGTAAATTGGTGCACCCTCTTTTTCGAACACCATCAATTACATCCGCAGAAGTAAACAACCCCAGTTGGGATTCTCATGAATCGCATAAATTGTCTCGAACTACTTCTGGAAATTGTTGTCAGTATGATGGCTCAAATAAAAACCTGGAGAATATGATCGGTACAGTCATTGATCAGCATGGACAAGTTAAGCCAAAATTATCAAACAGTCAATGTGGAATGTTACCTGTTTCAGGGGTTATTTCCGATCTTAAGTCCAAGGGACATGGTAATGCTTTCACTTCAGTGTTCTACGCACCATCTGGTCCTCACCCTGTGTGGAGTCCGAAACCAGTCTGCCAGAACGAGAGTTCTCCCTTTCCCACAAGTACCTCCTCCCAGTCCAATCCTGAAAGTCACAACTCTGACCAATATCATGAATGTTCCAATGATGCTACTTGTCTTAATCAAAATGTAAAGGAAGACGCTGATTTGGATCAGGAAAGGCGTGATTCTCCTGCTGCTGATCAGAGTGCTGGTTATAGTTTATGCCATGATGCTTCATATCACGTCAATAGTAGTGCGTATGGAAGCATGGACAGTGGAAATGATGGGCATGCTACTTCAGCTATAGTATCCAAGAACAACCCAGAAGTTTTCAGTGATAGTGTTTGTCATAATTATGACGGGTCTCGAGGCACAGAATCTCATCGCACTAGTCAAAGAGAAGCAGCTCTAACCAAGTTTCGACTGAAGCGGAAAGAGCGATGCTTCGAAAAAAAGGTATTTCAACCAGCACTGATACTGTTAGTAGAATGCTACTTCACCTTAAAAGTATTTACGGTAAAGGTAAATCTATGATTAGAATTAGGTTGGAAACTCCTGTACCATCTTCTGCTGATTATCCTATTAATAAGAACTCTTAATTTGTTGTAAAGGTTCGATATCAAAGCCGGAAAAGACTGGCAGAGCAGCGGCCTCGGGTCAAAGGGCAGTTTGTACGCCAAGTACACAATGATCATCCAGTTGCTGATGCCGGTGGTGATTCATGAAATTTGTTTTTTTATTTACTTAGGTTACCTGTAGTATTAAATTACTGCTGACTGTAACACTGATTGCATCCACAAGGATTAGCTGTAGGTTGGTTTGTGTGTGTTGGTGGAATCTGTTTATCATGAAGCATTAGGCAAAGTAAGAGTAGGCCAGTAGGGAGATAGCTAAAGGGCAGTGTCATTTATTCTTATGGTGTTTCCTTCTGAATTTATATTTGGACTGCCACATGCAAATTTAGGATTTTGTAATATTTAGCGGGATCGATTTGGTTTTACCTGTGTATATGATTTCTTGGTTAAATACTAATATGGGTCTGTAATTACATAGTTCGTAGGTTTCAGTTTGAAAAAAAACCCTCGAGAATCTCTGGTTTTACTGTTGAAGGATCATTCTTTGCATTCGATTGTTGAGCATGGTTTTAAACTCATCATGCAGTTGCCCTATCTATTTTAATTCGCAACTATTTACTGACATTAATTCTCTGTTTACTCGATACATAGCAATAAGTGCAATAAGTGGCAAGGTAAGATTGCATACCTGTAAGTAGTCTCCGTGCCATTTGGAAGGTGGTGGTAACCTGGCAGATTATATAAATTATGGCTTTAATACTGTATGGTTCCTTCGCATGTTCATCATGTTCATGTTCATGTTCTACAATTTTCTTTCCGTTTCTCTGGAGTTTCGTCTTCTCTAATGAAGAGATTGGAACGCAGATTATCTGAAATGCTGAATGTTAAGGGACATAAAGATGGAGAAAGCAGTTTCATAGGTAGTGGCTACATGGTGGACGATTGACATTGAAGAGTGGTCCTTGATGAAACAAGCACATGGACTTCCTACGGCAAAAGCATCAATAATGTGCACTTGTGGGACACTATAATGTCTGGGATGATGTGGGACTGCAAGACGCAATCATTCAAACTCCAAACTCAAAATAGTACTCAACTGAAGACACGTTAGCAATAATCAGCACATCATGCACAAACTTCACAATTATTTTTGTCCATACATTTGCGAAAGGGTTCAGATCGAGCCACATCACCTTCTTGGGCTATTTTATTGCTGACCCAAAAAAAAAAAATCTTTCTCCTTCATCACTGGCAATTGTATTACTATCTCACTCTTAACCTTTTGCTTCTTTTTGTGAAATAAATTAAGGTGCGTTCGGTAGTACTGAATTTTTTAGTTCTCTTCTTTTATTTATTCATTTTTTTCATCTGGTCCATCTTCTAAAAATAACAATTCGAGTAAACTAGGTTTTCCGTAAATGATTTTTAGTGAAGCTTTTCACACAAAAAATTCCTACCAAGAGAGATGACAATTTAACTTTTTTTTAGTTAGAAATAAACGTTTATTACTGTTATTAAATCGTTAAAGAGTTATAAATTATTATGTTTTTCGTAAAAACTAAAATCCTCGCATTAGTTCTTAATGTAAGACACTTATAACATAATTCCACATGCTAATAGAAGCAACTAATTCAGTTTATTTTACTGAATTTTTAACTCAATATTACCAGTTGCCAAATTTACCTTTTATCATTAAAAACTTTTAAAATTCTGTTCTTATTAATGAAAAATATATTCATACTATTTAATTTGGACGAACTATAAAATACCTTATAATGAAGGCAGCCGATTTTTTAAAACATATTCCTCTATTTTTGAAGAAAGAATATTTCTTTTTATTTATTTCTTTAGAATTTCAATGATATATTTTATTATACCTTTAGTTATTGTAAATCCCATTTTTCAGTCTTATGTATGTTTGGGCCTGGCCTCTTCGTAGGCCCAAGGCCAGCCCTTCAGTAGGACCCCTAACCCCTTCATTTTTGTTCCATTTTCAGAAACCAGCTTCTGTTCCCTCTCTTCATCTCAAGCAAGGTGCTCTGCTAGGGCACACCATCCT
>Ga0214544_1001470_pt1 | contig 48991 bp, 20 predicted proteins | sample CNSS3metaG_FD_160074 | JGI IMG/M metagenome (GOLD analysis project Ga0214544, IMG submission 160074) | Root nodule microbial communities from cowpea collected in UCLA plant growth center, Los Angeles, California, USA - CNSS3 | ecosystem: Host-associated > Plants > Roots > Nodule | place: USA...
GAGCAACAATAATAAATCACCAAAAGCACAAATAAAGGCACCAAGATTTTTAACGTGGAAAACCCCTCAAATCAAGGGTAAAAACCACGAGTCGTCCAGACCAAAGAAATAGTTCCACTATGATCAATAAGAGTACAAAAGATTCTCAATCAATAGCACAAATTAGTGCCAACACCCAACCAAATAACAAAGCAACAAAGCTTTCAAATAGAGAAGAACAAGAGGGGAAAACCTCTACAAATCACTGCTGCAGTGCGAAACTAATATCTCACAACTCAGACCTCGTATCAAAGATCCGACCGGTCAGAATGAAGATCAATGAGTTCCGAACATGCTGTAAAAATTTCAGCCCGATCCAACGGTGAACGAATCCGCAGCGCCGAATTTACTGTGACAGCTCTATGAAAAACGTGAACAGAATTTTCCCTCTACCTCTCCCTCTATGTGTTAGGGCTTTCAGTGTGTTCTGACTCTATTGTTCTGCCTCTCTCTTTTTTATAGCCTCCTCTCCACTAGGTTAAGTGAGATATGGGCTTCTCAAATTTTGGGCCTTTTCTCCACATGATAAGAACACATCCACTCATGTGATAGGGTGAATCTATATGACCTATTAAACATAATTCTTTTTCACATCATAAACTAGGTCATAGAACCTCATTTTAACTAGGCTTGTCAAAATGAGTCAGCCTGGTCCATTTTGGCCCGACCCGTTATTTGCCCCTCAATTGGCAAGCTAGCAGATTGAACAGTTTCACCCGTCCCGCCAATGGGCAGGCTATTAGACTAGGGGATTGGCCCGCCACCTCCCTCTTTTTTTTTCTTTCATGCGGTTCCAGTTCTAGCAAGGAATTCAATGAAAACAATCACAACCCACCCATCCACGAAAACATCACAACACATAATCCCCAATTCCCTAATTCAAAAAATCATCACAATATTGCAAGTAACCTCAATTGTCCCGTGGCAGAGGCCAAGTTGGTCAGGTCACAGTCGAATCATGGCACTTGGACTTGTGTTACACTCTTAAGTAAAAAGAGTTGTGCCCTGACTAATGGCTGGCTATAGCTTTTGGCCTAGTGGTATGCACTCGATCCTAACAATGGGATCAAAGCCAAGGTCATGGGTTTGATTGCAATTCATGTCATCATAAATGGAAAAAATATATTTGACAGCTGTGGGATTTGAACCCACGCCCTTTCAGACCAGAGCCTAAATCTGGCGCCTTAAACCACTCAGCCAAACTATCACATGTGATACCTTAAATCGAAAATAATGTTTTGTAGTGCATTCCAGTCACTAGTGAATGCAATCCGGTACAATTTTGTAGTATTTGTAATCATTTCAAATTTAATTTTAGTAAGTTCACATATACGTCTTTTAAAGTAAATGGTGCAATTTCAATCTTTTATTGCTAAGTGTCGCAACCGAGATCGCGGCGGGACGGCGAAAATGATTTAAAAAGGTACAGAGGAGTCGCCACCATAGTTTATTATGGAAAACTATAGAAGAACCTTAAAAAAGAATGGTCTTCGAAACCAAATTTGGATTCGGGTGTCAGTTATGTGTGGGGAAGGTATTAGCACCCCACAACGCCCGTCTTAAGACGGTTAGAATTCGATGTTTAAAATATTTTTTATTCCCAAAAAATCAAACAAAATAAAAACACCTACAAAAATATTAAATATTAAAACAAAATTATTTTTTTATATTTTTGGCCCGACGAGGATTGTACCTCGCTCCTACGTATTTCCATTTGGAAAATCAGGTATAACGTAGTTCTTTGTAAAAAAATTTGTTGTTAGATATTACTATTTTATTTTATTTTTATTTTCTAGATTTGTATGTATATGTATATTTTATTAATATCAAGAGAACCTGAGATTCTACGTGATAAAGATTTAGTTATCAAGCAAATCCGAGATTTAACATGATATTCAAAATGATTTTATAATTTTTATTTTTTATTATAACTAATTTTAAAAAGAAAGAATTAAAAGCCTACGCAAGGGTGTTTTGATTATCAAGCAAGTTCGAGACTTGACATGATATTCAATACTTATATAAAAGAAATAATATAATTTTTTATTTATTTATTTATTATTATTATTATTTTTAGAGAATTAAAGCCTACAAAAAAAACATTTTTAATTACCAAGATAAAAATAGAGGGAAAAAGAAAGGCTGAGCACATCGATGACAAACCCAAAATCATCTAACATGAGAACCCCGAACACATTTGATCATACAACAATTCAAACGATCATATATTTGATGTTATAATGTTATAAGAGAATCATGAATAACAGACTAGGAGCAAAAGAAAATTTACCTTAAGGTGACCCCCTTGTGTGTGTGCTATGTAATAAAAAGTAGAGGGGGTTTTCGAATTTTTTCTCTGTCTTGCATTAGAGAAATTTTGTACTTATATAAGCCTTTGGGGTATCTTCTTGAGATCCTAGTATTTAATTATAATAAAATATATGGGGTATTGTCTGTAATTACTAGAATCATATTCTGTCACATAAAGATCGTGATCAAATCATAACATATTATTCATATAACCAAGAATATTTTCTTCTAAAGATTAAAATCGTACCATTCTCTAAAAGCATTATATCGGAAATATTTGTTTCTAATTAAAATAATATCTTCTCAGTCTGACAACGCAAAGAGACACATAAGTGTAAATGCACGATATTTATTCAACTTATTATAAAAAAGATATTGCTCTTAATATTATACGCTCCTCTGAAAATAGAAATTATGAAACGTCCTTTTCTGACATGTCATGTGAAGAATGTAAATAGCAAACAGTGGAGTAAAAATATGTAAAACATTTGGGCTCATGAAAAGACTGTGATAATTAACAATAAATTAGATTCTCCTTCTCTTGTTTTTTTTTCCTTTTTTATTCTTTTTTCCCATGGTAGAATTAAAGTTTAAAAACCTACCATTAATAAAAAAATATTTTTTATTTTATTTTATTATTTATTATTATTATTATATTATATATTATTTTTATTATTATTTTTTTTAACCAAAGAAATACATTTATTCGGACGAAATTGGGTGTTGACACTAAGATAGAAGAGTTTATAAAAAAATTACAAATTTGAGAAACCTATATCAAAGTTAGTATGTGAAAAAAAAAATTATCAGTTGAAGAAAAGATTACTTAATTAGAATGATGTTGTGATAATAGAACACAACTTTGTACCTTCTAATGATATAATTTCTTCTCAAAAATTTTAAAATCCTTAAAATTTACCGTGTGAAGTAACAATTGAGTGTAAACTTTGATAAGGATCCAATGATGATGTAATCTTCATCTTCAACTTGGAGGCTTGAGAAATTTCCTAATAAAAATGAAATGTATGAATAATCACTTAATAATAAATAGTCACTCAAATAAAGAAATAGTCACACATAAATAGTCATTTAAAGTAGTTTTTGTAATCATATAGAAAACATAAAACAGAGGGACACAACAAGAACTAACAAACCAACAAAAGAAATAGTCATTTAAAGTAGTTTATGTAATCACATAAAAAACATAAAATAGAGGGACACAACAAGAACTAACGAACCAACAAGAGAAATAGTCATTTAAAGTAGTTTCTATAATCACATAGAAAACATAAAAAAGGGACACTACAAGAACTAATGAAATAGCAGGAACCAAACTTTTTGATTACCATATTATCATGGGAACTAGCAAGAACCACCGTTCCAAGAACAAATACAAATTTACTATTAGAAAATATCTCAAGAATCATCATCACATATTCAAAACTAAAAAAACTTTAAATATTCTCAAGCAAAACATATTCCTTGAACAAAACTTAACATTGTGGTCCAATCACATTCATAATACTCAAATCGTCTACTCTAAGGTGATATCAAAGTTATAAATATTTCCTAACTTGCTTAATAAAACTTAAGTTTCCAACTTCAATACTTTCACAAGAAGGCTAAATATGTATATAAACTACTTTGATCAACAATCCAAGTATATCACTACTAAGGATGGCAAAGTGGGTTAGGCCCGACAAGCTAACCCGCCAACCATTTCAACCTGCCAGCTTGGAATAGCCTGACCCACGAAACTCGTTAGCCCGTGTTAGGATATTTGTTTTTTGGTTTATGCACGTTTTTGTACATTAGTTTCTTTTAAATTATTTAATTTCATCTATCCTTAATTTTAGGAGTTGGTTATCATATGTAGAACATGGGTTTGTTATGATTTAGTGGCCTAGAGTTTAAGAAGTGATTTGTTTTGTATAAAGCTTATAAAAAGGCTTTTATCTTTCAATTATAAACAAGCAATAGCTTCTCTTTTACATATCTTTTGTTCCCCGCCATCTCATTTAACAATGATATCAAGAGCAAGTTATGATCTTGTGAGTGAGACATGTGAGCCTGTGACTGAGACACGTGAGGTTTGAGGTTTACTTCTTTCCCATAATCATGGCTACAAATTCCAACTTTGTGTAAGCAAAAATTCCACGATTTGATGGTCACTATGACCATTGGAGCATGCTAATGGAGAACTTTCTTCGGTCAAAGGAGCATTGGTCAATCATTGAATTTGGAATTAAAGAGCCATCAGAAGGCACAATTTTGACAGAACCTCAAAAAACAGACTTGCAGGCTAGAAGGCTGAAAGATCTAAAGGCAAAAAGTTATCTCTTTTAAGTTATCGATCGTTCCATCTTGGGAACCATTCTTTGCAAAGAAACTTCCAAGGATATTTAGGATTCTTTGAAGAAAAAGTATCAAGGGTCTACTAGAGTGAAGCGTGCACAACTTCAAGCCTTAAGAAGACATTTTGAGACATTAGTAATGAAGAATGGTGAATATGTTTCTAGCTATTTTGCGAGAACAATGGAGATAAGCAATAGGATGTGATTCCATGACGAGAAGATGAAAGTTGTCACCATTGTTGAAAAGATTTTGCGATCCCTAACACCAATGTTTGATTATGTTGTGTGTACAATTGAAGAATCCAAAGATATTGATGCACTCTCCCTTAATGAATTGCAAAGTTATTTGTTAATACATGAGAAAAATGTGAACCGAAACTCTAATTCGGCAGCAAAAGAGCAAGTTTTGGGGGCTTCTACCAACACTCGTTCCACATGTAGAGGAAGGGGTAGAGGTAGAGGAAGGGTTCAAGGTCGTGGCAGAGGCAACTATAGAGAAAATCAGCAGCAACAGGAAAAAGAATGGGGAAGATGGAGCCATCACACAACATTGAATGTTATAAATGCCACCGGTATGGGCATTACAAGTCACAATGCAGGACCAAGCTGCCCAAGGACAATGGGGAAAAATCTAATTTTGCTGAAGAAGAAGAAGTGTGTCTTCTAACATCTTTTCCAGAAGAGCAGAATCAAGTAAAAGTTTGCGGTACTTAGACACTACTTGCAGCAATCATATGAGTGGGGAAGAGTCAATATTCATTAACTTGGATGTGACTTATCGTGATAAAGTAAAGCTTGGTGACGAATCCAGAATTTCAATTATGGGAAAATGAGAGGTAACAATCCTAAACAAAGATAACACTAATAAGACTGTTTCAATGTTTTCTTTATTCCAGATTTGAAAACAAATTTTCTAAGTGTGGGCCAACTACTAGAAAATGGATATGAGTTGTCTTTCAAAGATAGAGCATGCAAAATTCAAGATTCAAAGGCAATTCTAATTATTGAAGCCACAAGGACAGGAAATCGAATGTTTCCTCTTTTTTCTTCATGTCACTAACCACACATGTTTTTCAGCAAGATTGAAGGATATTGCTTGGTTATGGCATTATCATTATGGACATCTAATTTTTGGTTGATTGAGAACACTTCAACAAAAAATATCGTCACTAGTCTTCCAAAAATTACACATCCCTCTAAAATTTATGAAGAATCTGTTGTAGGCAAACAACGTCGCAATCAGTTTTCAAAAAGGAAATCATGGAGAGCAAAAGATGTTTTAGAGTTGGTGCATTCAGATTTATGTGGTCCGATAAAACTATCTTCCAATGGAGGTAAAAACTATTTAATTACCTTCACTGATGATTTTTCTAGGAAAACTTGGGTTTATTTTCTACAGAACAAATCAGAAGCTTTCTCATTTTTAAAAGCTTCAAGACTCGTGTAGAAAATGAAGCAAGAAAGACCATTCAGACCCTTCGAACTGATTATGGTGTTGAATATTGCTTAAAAAAATTTGAAGCATATTGTGAACATCATGGCATCTGAAGAGAACTTACAACAACATATACACCACAACAAAATTGTGTATCAGAGAGGAAAAACAAAACTATCCTTAACATGGAGAGAAGTTTGTTAACAAGAGGAAGAGTACCAAAAACCTTTTGGCTAGAAGCAGTTAATTGGAGCATTCATGTGCTTAAAAGAAGTCCAACTTTTTCTGTTAAAAACTGACACCGCAAGAGACTTGGAGTGGGAGATAACCATAAGTGGATCATTTCAAGATTTTTGCGTGCATCACCTATGCCATGTCTCGAATGAGAAAAGGAAGAAGCATGATGACAAAGCTAAGAATTATGTCTTTGTTGGTGTAAGCGAAACATGAAAAACATATAAGTTATTAAATCCACTAACAAAAAGATTGTGACCAACATATATGTTATTTTTTATAAAGACAACACATGGGAATGGAATGAGCAATAACCTAATTCAATTATTATTTACAATGAAGATGTCAAAGAACTACAATAGCGCGTAAGCATTATACTAACAGCCTTAGCATCTCCAAATGCAGTTAGAGCAAGTCCTCTTGAGGCAGAGACCTCAACACCAACAAATGCTGGAATTACAAATTCTGCAGCTCAATCTAAACGTCTTCGAAGAAGGTTAGCATGAATGTCAGATTATAAGGTAACTGGGATTGACCAAACTGAAGATCTTACTACTCACTTTGCTTTATTTTCAGATTCTGACCCTACAACATTTGAGAGTGTTGTCAAAGAAGAAAAGTGGCGAAAAGAAATGGATGATGAAATTGATGTCATTGAAAGAAATGACACTTGGGAGTTGATTAATCTTCCTAAAGAACAGAAAACCATTGGTGTAAAGTAGGTCTTCAAAACAAAAGCTTAAAGAAAACGGTGAAGTTGACAAGTATAAGGCATGCTTGGTGGCCAAGGGGTACAACTAGGAATATGGGGTCGATTATACATAATTTTTTTCTCCAGTATCAAGACATGACACAATCAGATTGGTTGTTGCATTGGCAACTCAAAACTCTTGGCCTATTTTTCAACTAGACATCAAATTTGCATTTTTGCATGGATACTTGGAGGAATAAGTATTTATTGAACAACCCCTTAGCTATATTAAGATTGGACATGAACATAAGGTGTACAAATTGAAAAAGGCACTCTATGGGAGAAAACAAGCACCAAGAACTTGGTATAGTCGCATTGAGGCTTATTTTCTGAAAGTTGGTTTTTCAAATGTCCTTATGAGCACACATTGTTTGTTAAGTTTGAAAATGAAGGGGAAATGCTTATTGTATGTGTGTATATTGATGACCTTATATTTACTAGAAACTGTGAAATCATGTTTCTACGAGTTCAAGACATATATGATAGATGAGTTTGAAATGTCTGATCTTGGTGTTATGCATTACTTTCTTGGCATAGAGGTGGTGAATGGAGGTGATGGAATCTTTCTTTCTATGCAAAAACTCCTACTGAGTTTGACTTAAAGTTAAATAAATATCATGAAGGGAAGAAGGTGGACAACATTCTCTATAAATAGATTGTGGACAGTTTGATGTATCTAACTGCAATAAGGCCAAATATAATGTACTTTGTAAGTCTAATTAGTAGATATATGGAGAATCCTACTGAAATGCATATGCTAGCTGCCAAGAGAATCCTTCGTTATTTACAAGAAACAAGGGATTTTGGGATATTCTATAGGAAAGGTGGAAAGTCAAATATGCTTGGATTTACTGATAGTGATTATGCAAGATATCAAAATGATAGAAAGAGTACTTTAGGGTATGTCTTTATGCTTGGCATAAGAGTTGTTTCATGGTCATTTAAAAAGCAATCCATTGTCACTTGGTCAAGTACAAAAGCTGGATTTGTTGCTGCAACAACTTGTGCATGTCAAGCTATTTGGCTAAGGAGAATACTTGAGGAGCTGAAATTCAAACAGCCAAAAGCCATTACAGTTTTCTGTGACAATAGTTCAACAATTAAGCTTTCCAAGAACCCAGTACTACATGGAAGAAGCAAGCACATTGATGTGAGGTTTTCTAAGGGATCTTACTAATTATGGAGTAAGTTACTTGAATTTTTGCAGAAGTGATGAGCATTTGGCTGATACATTTACAAAATCTCTCAAGGTTTTTGTTTTTTCAAAACTTAAGGAGGTTAATTGGAGTATGTACTTTGGAGGATCCAATTTGAAGAATCCAATGCGTAAATAAATTGAATGAATCAGTTTAAGGGAGAGAATGTTAGGATATTTGTTTTATGGTTCATGAACGTTTCTGTACGTTAGTTTATTTTAAATTATTTAAGTTCATTTATCCTTAATTTTAGGAGTTGGTTATCATATGTAGAACATGGGTTTGTTATGATTTAGTGGCCTAGAGTTTAGAAGTGGATCTATTATGTATAAAGCAGGCTTTTATCTTTCATGAATAAACAAGCAGTAGCTTCTCTTATACATATCTTTTGTTCTCTGCCATCTCATTTAACAGCCCGTAAGGCCAGCCTGCAGATCAAGTCGGGCCAGCTCGCAGCTCGTTATTAGACCGAAAAAAAGGCATGTGTTGTTCATTTGACTACTCATGTGACTGGGTGGTAGGGTTTGTTAACTAAAATCAAAAGAAAAACCCTTGCACACACAACCACAACAAAGCACCATGCACGAGCCACCACCATTTAGAAACTGCGAGCAACAACCACCATCGCACAGAAACTGTGAGCAGTGACCACCACCACAAGCAACAACCATCAACGAGATCAGGAGAGGAGGTGCATAGTGCATAACGCTGACATCCACCATGAGCAGGATCATTTATATATGCTTAATTTTGCCTTGATTTGATTTCCCACACCCTGATTTTGTTATGTGATTGTCCTGATTGATTTGTGTTCCACTTATTAGGGTTTTGTGATTTTGTTTGTGTGATTTTGTTATGTGATTCCAGTGATTTTGTTCCTACGTATTCTTCCTACCTTATCTTCTTAAATGCAAGCTTCATGTGATTTGACTAATAGTGTGACAAACAAAACAAAAATTAAAATTGGTGAGCCAGCTTGCCAACTCACTTTGTTGCGGGACATGTTCCACTTTCAACCCATTTTCAAGTTGTGACGCAACCTATTTTAGATGAGTCAATGACGAGTCGAGCTAAAACAAGTTGAACTGAACCATTTTGTCATCCCTCATCACTATCCTCTGAAACTAACAAAGATTCACCTTTGTTCTTGCCTCACATGCAAAGCCTTACCTCATGCATGTAACTTCTCCATAAAATGAACTCAAGAAAAAAAAAACATTAATAAAGAGAAAATTACTCAAAAATACCTATGGTCGGACAAAAAAAATTTACTCTTCATCAAGATATCTAAAGTAGTTTTTTCAAAATTCTAGAACGAAGACGAAAGAAAATATTATTTTACAAAGAATGATTCTTTATAAATAAGTTTGAATGATTAATTTTTTATATATATAAACTTTTTAATTTAAATAATAGAGTATTCATATTTTCATCTCATTTAAACCACTTCCACCAATTTCTTGACATTAGTAGAAAAAACTATTATTGGTTTTTTTGAAAGAAATAACAATGATTTATAATAACAAAAAATATTATCAATGTAAATAAAAAATAGCTCATGTGTATATCAATAAACAATAATCGACACCAACTAAAATGTAATCATCTAACATTGAGTGGAAAAACCTTAATTAATATTAATCAATAAACAACTCTATCTATCCTATGTTATGCAAAAATAACTCTAATTCATACAAAGAATCTTGACTAACATAAGTTGAAAATAATCTCAATTGACGAAATTAAATCCAGCAAAAGTCCAGAACTAGCAGATACTTTTTTTAAGCAAATGCAAGTTGCAACGATTGACGTTTGATCCTGTGACATCAAATCCGACAAGGTATCACACCCAGATTCACTTTAATTGAATTCACTGTTCATTACGACAATAATATGCCCAAGAGAGAACCTTTCTCTCCGTGTCACTTCTTTCTCCTTCTCCTTCTATGTGGCTTTGTCGGCGGCGACACGCCGTCGCGGGAGGTGTGGTGCGTGGCCAAGAACAACGCGGAGGACGCGGCGCTGCAGTCAGCGGTCGAGTGGGCCTGCGGCGCCGGCGGAGCCGATTGCGGAGCGATCCAGGGAGGAGGACCCTGCTTCGACCCTTCCAGCGTGCAGAATACGGCGTCGTACGCTTTCAATGATTATTTCCGAAAACACGCCATCGCCGAGGAGAATTGTAACTTCGGCAATAATGCCGCCATCACCTCCTTGAACCCCAGTCAGTTCTCACATCCACCCCTTTTTTTCCTTTTTCTCCATCACTACTTCAATTTCAAATCCCCTCCATAAATTTCTCATCTTTTTCTGTCTTAACTTTTCAGGTTTCGGCAATTGCAAGTTCCCTTCTAGGTAGGTAGCAGAAGCAGTGATCAATTGGGCTCGGTTTGATCTTTTCTGCTTTTTAAATTTTGGGTTCTGAAAGTTTAAGACTTGTTTTGAATGTGATGCAGTTCGATAGTGAACAACGGGAGCCTCTCGGGATCCGCGTCATCGATGGGATCGATGTCCGGCGAAGACACAAGTGGGTGCGGTGGAGTTGTTAGGAGGTGGTGGTTTTGGCCAATTGTTATCGCCGCTCATTTATTCTCCATAGTTTCATCTTCACCCATTGTTTGAAAATAGAGATCTATCTATTTTTGGATTCGTAGATTTACTAGCACAGTTCAAAATCATCATTTTGTGTTATATGGTTCTTCTGTTCTTGAAATGCAATATGCAGAGGTTAGTTTTACTCGTACTGATACAATCAATAGAAGTGAGTTATTGATAGCTATTTTAAGTGGTTATGCTGAATCTTCCATTTTTTTTCTCTCTGGGAATTAGTTTGTTTGTTTGTTGAAGATGTTACATGTTCTTCTAATAAGTGCTGTTTGGATAAATTTATCAGTAAGCAATAAGCATTAGCAGGAGAGAATGAAACCTGAAAATTCGTAACAGGGTTTTGTGGTATGAGTAAGTGAGTCACTAGAAATAGAACAAATGGAAATCTCAGTTGCACTTTAAAACAATCGAGTATTTCATGGATTCTCTTCCAATTTTTCTTTTATTTTTATATGGGAAAAAAGATGTTATTCAGGAAATTATATAATTATTTTAATATTGAGAGAATATAAAGAATTAACAAGCTGGTGATAGAATATAACATCTTTTTTTTTTCTTAAACAATCACGATTACATTTGTTTTTGGGTCTTGGCAATTGGCCGTGGCTTTCAAAATTTATTATAGATTTTTTTTATATGTTTAAATAAGTTCCTGATTTCAAATATCACCGATTTCTTTTTTTTTTTTTAAATTCGATAAATTTTCTTAAAATTAAGGTATTTAATGAAATTAAAAATTTTAACTTAAATTTTTTATATTAATTTAACTTAAGTTCTTTATATTATTTATAGTTATTTTGACTGTTCATGTCTGTATAAAAGTTGAAGTACATCTGACGATTTGGGGGTGTTAAAAGTATTTGCTAAGTTCATTCTATTGTGTACTCAAATAATATTTAATAAAATAAATAAATAAATTGTTATGATTAACAAAATAAATTTACGAATTAAAAGGAAATTTTAAAATAATTTAAATAATAATAAATATTTTTACCTCATACTTAAATAATAATTTAATAATCTATTAGGTAATATTGTGCACTAAAAAATAATAGGAGACATGGATCTTATTAAGGTTATTTTTTATCTACCATAATGACTTATAGTTGTGATTTTCTTTTAATTTTCGAATCTAGTATATTGCGCTCAATACTTTGGCACTTGTTCTAAGCAATTTAAATTTCAATAATTATATTTTAATTTTAATAGTTTGATTCATAAATATGTGATGATGCGAAGGTTTTAAGGTTAAGGGATGAGGTGAGGAAAATGACAAAGAGGTTTCTTTTAGTATGAGAAAATAAGTATTTTCTACAAAAGATAACTATTTTTAAAATTAATATAATTGCTTGTTTAGGATTAGAATTTTAATTTTCAAAACATATTATGGTTTTTACTTTCTTTATTTTATAAATTTTAATGTCATGAGTTTGTTTATTAAACATCTTAATGATTAACAAAACAAAAGATAAATTATACGTTATGCCCTGCTGCCCGCTTTAAAACTTGAGTTCAGTGAATATATATATATATATATATATATATATATATATATATATATATATATATATATATATATATATATATGTATATTCACAAATTTTCTTAAGGTAATTGTTATGAAAATTGATAAACTTATAGTGGTTTTTTGATCATATGACAATCTTTTATGGGTGTCAAACCAGGTCAGTCTGGTCCGTTCTACCTTTGGCCTGTTAAAAATAGGTCGGGTCGAACTGAACTACTACAACAAAACGGATTGAATATTGTAACTCGTTGTGAGGTGGACTGGCGGACAACTTTTTTTTTTAATTTCCTTTAACTTTTTTTAAATTTTTTTTAAATTTTTTTTAATATATGTAAATTTTTTTATAATATAAAAAATTTATTTATTTTAATTATTTTTAATTTAAAAATATAAAAAAAAAGTAAAAAAAAAATGGGTGATCCAAGGCGGGCTGACCCACTGGTCCGCTTTGACATCTCTACAATCTTCATGCATAGTTTTCTTCTCTTAAAACTTTATCCAACTTGTTTATTTCATATATTACAATTTTAGATTTGATAATATAGTTTCAAACTAATAAATTTATTTGTTGACATTAAGTATAATGGTATATTACAAGAAAATCTTCAATTAAAAATCAATTTTAGAAATAAAAAATAGTTAGTCACTATAGTGACCGATTTAAATACCTATTTATAAAATTAAAAATTATTAGTTACTAAAATAGTTACTATTATAAATAAAAAATTATAATTGATCACTAGATTGGTCACTAATTAGATAGAGACTAATTTAAAATTAAGTCATTTTAATAATCAAAATATAGATAACTAATTTTTAGTGATTAATTTCTTTTGGTAACTAACTTTAAAGACTAATTTAATGACTAATTATAATTTTTTATTCATAATAATAATTATTTTAATAATTAAGAGTTTTTAGTTTTATAAAATAATATCCAAATTTGTTTATTATAGTTACTAATAATTATTAATTATTAATTATTAAAGTTTGTCGCTATTTAAATATTTTTGTGTAGTGATTTCCGAAAGGTTTCGTCGTATTAAATTAACATCCGTTGAATTTAATAGACAAAAATCGATATATAGAATAGAAGTATTAACATTGTCCAACAACTAAAAGTTATGATGTGCACTTTTGAAATAATTATTATAAAAGTTAAGAAATAAATTGAGATCGTCAACCTTCTTACATAAAGGATCTTTTACTGTTTAAAGATATAGCCAACAAGTTTTTGAAGAGTTGTTGGGTTTATAAGTGATACCCTACTTACTGCAGATCTTGAAATCAGGAATGGAACACAGATAAATGGCTAAGGGCCAAAAAACACACACGCATATATATATATATATATATATATATATATATATATATATATATATATATATATATATATATATATATATATATATATAATTATTTTCGCCACACACACATTTTCACATTAACTATTTTCCTTTTCATTTTTCTTTTTTGCAAAGTATTCGATGAACATTTTTATTCTTGAAATCTTAAATTTTTTTATCATAAAATTATAAAATCAAAAGAATTATTAATCTTTGTTTTATATATGTTTTTAATTAAAATGATGGGATTCTGATAATCATAAGTATAAGCTTTCATATTCATACCAATAAACTAAATATTGAAATCGATTATGTTACTACAAATATATAAAATTTTGAAAAAAACTCATAATCTAAATTGAAAATCATATGAAAAAAATAACTTACAATCGTATTTCAGTTTTAATTAAAGATATTTAAAAAAAAAATACACATGTATGAATTGTTATTCCATTACGACAACAATGGAAGCCACATTGTCGACTAGGTTTGTCTCCTTACATTTATAGGAACAAGTCAACAAGAATCCCAAATATGAGGATCTCGATTTTTGACTTCCCACCGAAACATATGACTATGGTAGTAATAAGGCGCTAGTAGAAACAAAACAAACACAAAAAATCACTAATAAATTAATTAATCTTAATTTTATAATTAGCTCACATGGACTACACCTAATCTACCAATATTATATCTCCCACGCTAATTCGGCTTACCAAACACCAAATCCTTTTTACAAAGTTTAATTATGAATTTAATATATATAATAAGAACAATAAACAACCAAATCACTCGTATTTGATTCTCATCTGCAAAATTATTCAATAAGAAAATCACTCATATTTCAAAACCTTGGCAAATTTTTGCAAGCTGTATTATGATGAGAAAATGAAAGGAAAAAAAAAAACAGTATCAAAAAAGAAAAAATAAACAGATACATACATATATGTACGTACATGATAGTACCTCAATAATGAATCTGTCACTGTCTCTCTAAGTCTTGTTCAACATCATCATGCGTAGAAGGTTGGATTCTCCTCAACGATCTCTCTCTACTGAGAATTCTTCGAAACGAACTCAACCGGGAATTGGAGCCGTTGATTTTAGGTGACCCATTACCACCGTCGGATGTTCCTTCCACGTTTTCAAACAATACCGGGGCGGTGGGAAGAGCCAACCGGGTGGGGTCCTCGCGCTGGACCGGTTCAAGTCGGAGAGGTTCGGCTTTGGTCCGACAAAGGGGACACGTGGAGTGCGAGGCGAGCCACGCGTCGATGCAGCCAACGTGGAAGCTATGCTTGCAATTAGGAAGAAGTCTGACGTGTTCTCCGTCTTCAAGAACGCTCAAACAGACGGCGCACTCAACGGCGTCGTTCTGGTGTTTGAAGGGGAAGGTGGGGAGAGCGGTGATGAGGGCAGGGTCGAGGCCGGTGTTTGGTGGTTGGGCTTGCGCGTGAGCCACGTTGAGACTGAGTTGGTATATGGCGCTCCGGCGCCGAGTTTGACGCCTCAGAAAAAACCTTGCGTAGATGTGAAGAACAAACACTAAAACCAGAACCACTGATAGGGAAACTATGGCGGTGATTAGTATCCTCCGGTTGAAGTCATTGTGGTTCTGGAATGTTGGGAACGGAGAGTGGTCGTGATCGTTGTCGAAGTAACTCATGGCTGTGTGAGAAAGAGAGAGAGAGTATTGGTGATGAACATTGAAGAGAAGAATGTGTTTTGGGTTGGGTATTTATGTATGGGGTTTATGAGAACATTGTAAGAACAACGAGTTGGTGCTGTTGTGTTGCGGTTGGAAAAAAAATGGTGTTTTTCTATTGGATATTTTAGTTTCTTCTTCTGTTGTGTGCCTACAAAGTCCAAGGTTTTAACTAACAAGAAACTCCCGTTTTGTCAAGGCTTTTGACTGTTGAACGTTGACATTTTTGCTAATCTTATAGGTTAAAAGTAAAATAATGTGATAACGGGAGTGTAGAGAACGTTAGGTGAATATAACTGTAACTGTAAGTACAAGAAAAACTACTGTGTATTAAATTTATTAACATTTATTTATTGATTTATAAATATAAATATATACTGTTTCAATAGAAAAGAATGAGGGAAAATGGGAGGGGTTTGGTTTCTTGTGAAAGTTGACTGCCGCAAATTTAGAAAAAGAAAAAAAAAAGATAAAAGATAAAGCTAGCATAAAATCGTGTACACGCTAAACATGATTCACACTCTGTTAATAATACGTGTGAATACATAAAAAAGAAAAAAAAAAACTTTTTCAATTTTTCAATGAAAGAATCCAAATGAGAAATGATACTTTAATAAAGTTTTGTTTAACAAATTTTGACAAATAATTATTTTTAGTAAAAAAACCCTAAAACTTTAATACTTTATCTTTGTAATTTCCATAAAAAAATACAAAATTATCTTATTTAATAACTTTGCCAATTTTATAAAAAATTTATTTGTCAAAAAATATTTTTGAATCCAAATTTGTTTTCAAAAAGTTATAATGCTGAGAAAATTTTACAATTTCAACAAATTTTAAAACGATTGAATTTGAGAATTTTAAATTATTTAATTCTTATTAAATGTAAAGTACGTAATAATTTTTATAATTGTATATCCCAAACCTACCCAATTAAGATTTTTAATTTTATTTTTCTGATTTAATTACGCTACGGTGGTGGGTACGGTACCAAAAGATTCTGTGTGTGGAAATATGGCTACGTAGACATTATTCCACGTGTTAGAACATTTGTGATTTTCTTAGAAATGAGTACTACAATTTAAGAATATTTGAATATTAATAATACTATCGACTTAAAGTCAAACCCAGGACACATAACATAAACTACCTTTGCACTGAGTCATCTTTTATGAATATTTAAAGTCTTTGAAAGTGAGACAAAAGCAAACATTTTTTTTTATAAAATACTTTTAGTTCTGCAAATTTAACTTTAATTTTCTTCTTACCTTTTGATTTATTAGTTATTATTTTTTTCACCTTCATTCAAAAATTCAATTTTAGTCTTTAAAAGAGGTCAAAATTATTACAAAAGTAACTTTAAGAATGAACAAGAAGTAAAATATTTTAAAATTTAAAGACAAAGTAATCATTTTGAAATTTGAAAAAAAAAACTTAAAATCAAATTTTCTTTGTACAAGTTAATGCAATTTATTGGGCCATTGATTATTTTTGGATAAATTTTAAGTTGCTGAATGCAATGTGTTTCATCCTAATTCATAGTATAATTAAACAAAAAATAGACTTTTAAAATGCATATTGCAATAGAAGATCATGCATGGAAATACAATGGGAACTTCCAAGCTTTACGTTGTCACTCAAACAACTTAAACAATGGAAAATGTTAACCTACATTAAAGGTGTCATTTAATTAAAATTAATTTGTTTCTTCATCAGAATATAATAAAAATTTCTTTAATTAGTTATAACCTACAACTTTCTTTTCATGTTATCCGTTATATTTAATATTTTATTATTATATCAATTTAATTTCTTTATATGTTTCAATCATTTTAGAAATATTTTGATATAGGTTTTAAAAAAATATGTTAAGTAACATTTCTTAACAATTGATATAATTTAATAAAGAACGTCACTGCCACACTTTTTCTTAGCAATATTATATAATGAATTTTAAATTAAAGCATGATATAAAATGTTTATTTCAATATACCGAATAATCTTAATCTTTTTATTACTTATATTTTAATTATTAATATTCTTGCGCTTTACCTGCACATTTTATATGCATTCTAGTTTCTTATGTTTCATTGATTTTCTTTTTCTCACAATGGTCTCTATTAAAATAAAAAAATATAACTAATTATTTTATAATTTGAACTAATTTAATTTAATTATATATCGCCTGGAAGTTATGATTGTTTGGAATAGAAAAAATGACAAGTCTAAGCACTAAAATATTTTCTTGCTTGTAAGTTTTATCCTATGTAGGAAGTTGACAAAGAATACTGTTTAAGCCAACCATGTGCTCTAGTTATATTAAAGTTCCAAATTTCAACTTTAACCCAAATTAAACTTTCCAATGGTTTAGTTCTGTTTTGCAAAATCATCTTAACTTTTTGTTCTACAATACAATATTTTTTTCTGTTTCAGGTTGGCATGGAAAGTATAGATTCATCATAGTTTGTGGAAAAAATGAATCATTAAATATAGGAAATGTATAGTATTTTTATGTATATATAGATAAAGATATAATATTTAAATATATACACATAAATAAGATATGCATTAAAAAATTAGTTGATAAGCTAACTGATATAAATTCTTAATTTATCTTCTGATATGATAATTAAACTAACTGTTAGATTAGAAACATTAGAAGCATTTGATATGCAATTACATGAAAAATAATTATATAAGTTTCACTATGTATATAAAATTTGAATTTATAAATATATATATATATATATATTTAAATATTCAATTAAATATTCAACTTTTTTTTTGTTAAAATTCTTTGTATATCTATTTTTTTTTTTTTAAAGATATATATATATATATATATATATATATATATATATATATAATTCATTTATAATTTATAATTTAAATAATTCAAATGATTCAAAATCACATTCTTTTACGCTACATTCATCAACTATATAAAGATTCTATAATTATCATATGACATTCACTTCTAATCGGTCACATATTAAAAATTAAGTATTATTTATATGATAGAATAAATTCCTACAACATGTAGATATGATTTTTTTCACAACACACTCTAGATCTAAAAACTTTTATTAACTTTCGTCACCTAAATATTTTTTTTTATTAAGTCCACAACATACTTTACAGCACACTCTAGATCTAGACACCTCTATTAACTCTCATCATCTAAATATTTTTCTTTATTAAGTCGGATATTTATAGGATGGGAATAATATCTTTACTAAATCTTCGTTCCATACACATCCTAAAATCACTAGTATTTTGCCTTTGAAAATAATTATATTCACATCACATACATAAATTAAAATTTCATCGTAATTATGACTCATGTCTTGGCTCACAAGTACAAAAATAGGATTTTATATTAACTAATATGCTTCAGTTCTATGAGAAAAAAAAATCTATAATAACACGGTGACATTTTAAAAATATTTATAAAATTATAGACAACAATTCAAAAATAGTCGAAGCTTAACTACATGAGCACTACAAAAAAAACTAAAATTATTGATAGAATTTTACTGACGGATATATTTTAATGGGTAAATTTAAATTATCGATGGATTTTACCGATGAATTTTCATATTTGAATTCTCGACGAAAAAATATGTTGGTAACAGATTTCATTTATTGATAGAAAAATCCATAGGTAAAATCTGTCGATAATTCAATTTTTTTTACCGACAAATTTACTGACGAATTTATATGTTGGTAAAAGGAACGAGAAATGTCCCGCCCAATTTGTATTGTCGACGAATTATTTCATCGGTAAAATTCGTCAGTACTAACATAACTTAAAATTCATCGATAAAATTCGTCGATAATTTAAAAATTTTTTTATCAGTAATTTATTTATCGGTAAAGGGAGCAAGAAATTTCCTACCCAAAGCTCACCTTAAAAAAAGAACGAATTTATCTGTCGATGAAAGGAGGAGGAGGAGGATGAAGACGACGACAATGGGGACGACGACAGCGATGGGGGCAACGACGACAGAGATGACAATGAAGAAGAAGAAGACAAAAAAAATGAAAGAGGGAGGAAGAAGAAGATGAACAGTGCACGTTATTTACCGACAATTTTTTTTGTCGATAATTACCGACAAATTTTTTCATCAATAATTATTGGGGAAACAAGATTTTCATCGATAAAATTTTACCGACAAGAATTTTACTGACAGATTTTCGACCATCAATAATTCTGTTTTAGCGACAAAGTTTAATCATTACCGACAGATTCTAACCGTCAGTAATATCAGTTTTTCTTGTAATGGAGTATAAACTTTGATTTTTTAAATAATTGAAGTCTATTCTAATTCAATAACATTTATGAAAATATTTGTACAACTATAGATAATGATCTTTTTAAAAACACAAGTAATTGTACAAATATGTTTTAAAATATCATTGTGTTTATAAATAATCTTATAGTTTATAAACGTTTCCAAATGAAATACTTTATTTGCATATATGGTTTTCACACGAAAAATTGTCATGAAAAAGACTCAGAAAAACTAAGATAAATGGGGAGATGTCCGAGCCGTATAATTTCAATTGCAACAAAAGTTAACGCTTTAAGACCACTACACTTTTTATTTGATTTTAATTTAATATGAAGTTTAAGTAAAAGAAAACCAAATTTGTGTAATTCAGTTTGGATTGATTACTGTTGTTATTACTATATAGTTGTTAAATAATAAGAATATGTAAAGCAAAATGTAAAATCTTTTTAAGTGGATTGGAAGAGTTTAACGTTCAAATCAAGTGAATTAAGTTAAAATAATAATAATAATAATAATAATAATTATTATTATTATTATTATTATTGCGAAATTTAAATATTTTCTATCTGGACCTGACTCGCACGTTGGTAGAACTCATTTTGATGGAAATTTGACAATCAATCACAAATTTTGTGTATTGATTAAATATACAACCTACAACCTATTCCATCAATTATAGTTGCAAAGCATATTTTTTTTATCTAATATTATTTAACTCAACAATAAATAATTTATTTTCTACTTTTTTTTCATTCTCTAATAATTATATAGTATTATTTAATATATAACACTAACTATTTCCCAATTTCTCCCCGTACTTCAACATAATAATTAAATCGAAATGAAGACTTCCCATTTTTCTTCAATACTTGAATGGGATCGACAGCTTATACCAAACGGAAAAGAAAAAATGAGAACTCCATTTTAAGTATAATGAATAAAATTCAGAAATAACAAGTTGCGTATTCTTTTATTTTTCAAGACACTGTTCATATATTAAAAAAAGTAAGAAGGTTATTATTATTGTTAAACTTTTGAAAACTTTTTTCCTTTTTTCAATTAAGTATTAACCGAATACTTTAATTAATAATATATTTTCAAAAAGCTGAAAACGTGTTGAATTCCTCTTTTTAATAGGAAAAGAGTGATCAAAATGGAGTATTGTATAATTATATGATATATATGATATTTGAAAATTGACTACTAATTCAACAAATAGAGTTGTTGAAATATACTAGGTTACATTGATTAATTAATGTCTCATCAAAACATATTACCAACTCCGTGCAGAAAACGTTTGCATATAGTACTTCGTATTTTTGGATCAAAATATAAGATTGTCAACTAAAACAGATTTCATTCGTTGACTTAATATGTATTATAATAATAAATTTTATTTGATATTATAATACATATTAATCAAATTTTAATAAATTTATATGATATTTCTGACATAATTTGTTTGATTAATATTAAAGTAATAATGTGTCAAATAAAATAAAATATCTCAAATGTTAATATATTTTGAAAGGTTAAATAAACATAAAAAAATTTAATAAAAAAATTAAATTTATATATTTTTAAAAATTGAAGATTAAATTAGATAAAATTTTAAGAATTAACTAATTATAATTTTAACTGAAACTTAAAAAATAAAAACGTATTTAAGTCTTTACATGGTTGGACTTGGTCCTTGTACGAAAATTCATGGGCGGAAAGTGAAAAGTTTAGATATATGTGTGCAGTGGAAGAAAAATCTGACAACACCATTTTGAATGAACGAAGTCAAAAGTGGGTTTCAAACGAGGAAGAAGGGGAGAAAGTTACAGAAAGTAGAAAAATTGAACTACAAAGAGAACTTTGTATTCTTTTACCTTAGCAAAGAACTATGTTGAATTATTATGTCAGTTCAAATCATAACCCATATGGTAAATTTATCACTTATAAAATTCTTAGTGTATAAATAATGATGAATAACATAAAAATAATCACCATTCTCCATTTTTGTTTCTTAACAAATAAGTCAAACTTAGTTCACTATTTTAAAGTACTTCCATTTTCATCAACTTAAAATTTAAAAGAATAAATACACCTTAAACATAATGTAGTCACCATCAGGTGAAAAGAAAATGATAGAAATTATTACATTTTTGTCATTAAATTTAGTTATTATATAATAAAAGGTTAAATATATTTTTGGTTTCTTAACTTTCGGTGAATTTTGAAATTAGTTTATTCTCAAACGTTGGATCAATTTAGTCTTTCATTTTTCAAAATAGTGGATTTAATACTTTAAATCAAATTTTGTTATGTCTATTTGACATTTCAAGACGTTTGATAATTGTATTTGATTTGACATTAAATAAAAAATGTGTCGGTCAACCAGTATAATCGCCTCAAATACAATCCTAAAATGTTCTTGAAATGTCAAATAAATTTAACAAAATTTGATTAAAATGACTAAATCCACATATTTCAAAATATGAATAACTAAATTAGTCTAAACTTTCGAAATGAACTAATTCCAAAATTTACTAAAAATTAAGGGACAAAATCATATTTAACCCTATAATAGAAACTATAATTAATCAAATGAGATAATGTTAATTTAATGTAATTTGTTGAATAATAATAATAATAATAATGACAATATTAATAAAAAAAATTAAAGAGATTGAACATATCTATACCTATATATAAGAAAGATTCCTTTTGTTCCCTTACATTTTATTTTTAATTTTACCATTTAAGTAATTGCTATTTTAAATTAAAATAATTAAATTTTCATTTGTACACTTTAAATGACCGTTGTCTAAATTTAATTATTTTATACATTATAATAAGTATTTTCTCATTTTATCTTTTTAATAACTAATTTTTTTAATTCATATAATTATTTAAATAAAAAACTATTTAATTATAAAAAAATCTGCAAATTATTTATTTTTATAATTTATATTTATATATAGAGGACATCCATTTTTTTCTACATTTTGTTTTTAAATATTATCTTTGAAAAAGTTTTTTAAATTAAAATAATAATTTTATGCATAACAATTTTTTAAAATTTATCTATTTTTTTATCTTAACAAAATTTGTATTATTATAAAAAAATAAACACACATGCGCTGTTATGTAAGTGTTATAAATAAACATCGGTATTAATTCTAATTTTCATTATAAATGAAAAAATCAAAACATATTTAACCAATAATAAAACAATGTTATATCCAAAGATTGTGTATCTATACGTCGAATTTCTTTGATGTTTTTTTATTAGAATTATGAGATTATTTACTTTTTATTTCTTAAAATCACATTAAATTAATATCAGTATTTTGATTAATAACTATACTATGCAAAATTATGTAAATTAAAATAAATACATATGTTAAATTACAATAGTAAACTACATTATTAAATTTTTACTTTTTCAAATAAGTATTTCTAAATAAAAAAATTAATTATTTAGTAGTAAAGAAAATGTACTGAAATGTTATTTAGTCCACAGTTTCACTCTAAAACATTTTTAGTCATTTATTTAAAAAAAAAATCACAAAAGAAATTTAAAAAAGTAAAAATAAAAACTAAAAACGTGTTACCATGCTCAGTTTTAAAACATAAATATTAAATATATAGATATTGATATTATGCTTTTAGACACTCTTTCTAACATAATAATAAAAATGTTTTTCTGAATACGATTTCAATATTCAAAATTTGTCTTCTCCCAAATTTATCTTTACGGAAGTATAATTTCCTTATTTTTAAAATTGTTGTAAGGCCATAAAAATTCACTTTATTATTTTTGCCTTAAACTAAAGGGTTGTCTTTGTAAGTGGGCCTAAAAGGGCTGGCTCAGTAGATAAAGTCCTTTCCAGTTGTCCTAAGTCTCATTTTCACTCCATTTCAGAGAACTTGAGCTGCAGCCGTCACCCCTCCGCTAGGGTTTTGTTCCGTTGTCACGTAAGCTATAGGAACTTCTACTCCATGTAAGTGTCTCTCCCAGTCGTACTAGTTCCCTTTTTGCTACCTTGTTTTGTATTTTCGATTAAAAGCCTCTGTTAACTCGATTTCTCTGGTTCTGTCTCGGTGTCCTGCCAGTTCTGCGAGCCATCCTTGAGTTGTTGCGTCCCGAGGTCCCGTGTCGAAGCTCTGTTAGCCCCTTCCAGGTACGGGAAGTTAGGGTTTCTAGTTTCGAGTCATTCTTTTGAACTGTGTATGAGTTGGTTGTTGATTTTATGGTTTGATCTTTCGTTTTGATGCGTGAGAGTATCTTGCATGAGTTGTTTGGTTGGAAAACATGGCTGCTGCAGGTGAAACAGTGGCGAGCCCTATTAATCTCGCTCAGGCGAGCCATTCTCGCCTAGGCGAGACAAACAGGGGCTCGCCTAGACTAGTTTACGCGAGTGGTCGCCCAGGCGACCCGCTCCTTATTTTGAGCGAGCGAGATCCCGCGTTGCTCCCTGATGCCCTTTTTTAGCCCTCGTCTAGGCGAAGGGGACTCGCCTGAGCGAGACCCTTCAGCCTGAGCGAGAAATTTGGGCGAGACTGCCCTATGTTTGGTTGTGTGTTACACTCTTATGATTGGAAATGTATGGGTATGACTGCGCGATGAGGTACATGTATATATGTATGGATATATGCCTAAATGATTGCTATGTATGCGTGATCTGATTCATAAATGATGAATGAATGAGTGTTTTGGAACCAAAGAAGCATGGTATCGATATGAGATGAGGCCTTAGACTCATGGGGTGGTGATGATCAGATGTATGGATTCAAAATGGGATACGTATGAGGAATTAATCTCAGGGATTAGTGTGGAATTGTAAATATGATTTTGATGTTCTCTTACTGCTGTTTTATGAATGTTGGTCCGTGTCAGCGTGTAATTCCTTGGGGTCTCTAGGTGGGACCTACGGGGTTGCGCTTCAGTGGTCAGGACGTAATTCCATAGCCCCTGTTAGTGGGTGTCCATGGTGGTGCCCCATCGGTATAACTAGGTAAGGATTCAAGGTAAGGATTACATCCTAACACTCTAAGGGGTCAGTTGGTCTCACTTAGAGCGGACTAACCTCTGTGGTGAGAGTAGCAGGAGGCCTGAAATTCATTAAGGGCTAACCTAGTGGTGAGGGAAATTTGATTCATTGTAACACTTGTAACACATAGCTCGGGGGTGAGCAGAGGTATCCACCACAAGTGCAAGCATCCGCTGAATCCGACCAAGTTATACGTATCCGAATGAGTCGAGTCGAGTCGTAGTGTATTGATTGAAGAGTCATAACATGCTTGGTTGTTGCATGGACATTGGATGGTGAAATCATGTTTAACTGTATGATGAAAATGTTGTTGGCTCTAGCTTACCTTGTTTATTGTATGGTTGTCTTGTATGTGGCTCTTCTTTCTTGCGATGATCATCAATGTAATTGATGGGAACAGATGGGCGAGATTCTCGTGGTCAGCAAGGAAATGTGGATTCTGCTGCCTAGTCCGCGTGGATTGGTCTATAGCTTCCTTTGGACTTTTCTTTAGGGCTATGGCCCCTGTATTTCGTTGTTATTGGATTGTAAACTTTTAGTTAAACCGTTATCCTGCTTTTATTGGCATCGTGGTATGCCGAGTTTTGGTAGGGGAAGTGTTGAGAACCTCAGGACTGCGTTGTTATACTATCTTATGTGTGACGTTTCCTTTAATTCCGTTTATAAATTAAATGGGACGTTACAATTGTACTTTCAAGCATTAAATGCATAAAATTTTTAAAATTGGTCCATTCGTATAACGATACAAAATTACATCAATTTCGTAAAAGAAATTTACTATTTATATAATGCGTGGGTTATAACTAAATTGTGTATATTCCTTTTGCATAATATTTTTATTCTGTTTATTGAGCACTAAATATAAATTCCAAAAGCAGTTTCTAAACCACGGCATAAACATAGAAATAAACACATACAGGGCATACATCATTAAAAAATTTAGGTTTAATTAGTCGGATGGTACCCACTTTCGTTCAAATGTGTCAGTTTGATACCCACTTTTAAAAATGTGTCAATCTAATTTTAATTTCTGAAAAAAGTGTCTTGATCAAAACCCTTTCAAACAAAAAAATACTAAAACCGTTAACTTAATTCATGATTTTTATCTGTAAATTTTAATATAAATATTGATACTTAATTTTGTAAGTCATGTCATTGTAAATATAATACCGTTAACTGCTTTAATAATATTTTGAGAACGAATACCAAAGTGACTCGTATAAATAAAAGTGGTACCATCCCATTTATTAAACCAAAAGTTTAATGGAAATTTCTTCCTTACTCTCATGATTTCCGGCTGCACCCAAATGGGTTGTGAAAAGATCTTTTTACCCTCAATGAAAATAAATAAAACTCTACTTTTTTTTTTCTGTTCCACACATTCTTCTTCAATGCAGCCACACCCACTGGCCTCCGGTCTTGGATTTTTAATTGGAGAGTCACTATTGAACCCAGATGCTTCTACCCGCACCTCCCTGTTTTTTTTCTGCACATCCCTATTGTGAAATTTTTAATTTTTAATTCATTTTTTAAATTTAAAAAAAAAACTGTTTCATAATTTATCACGTGTCAGTTTATATTTTTTTAATTTAAAAAAATACAAAAATGTTAAAAATTTAAAATTTTATGAATTGCATGTGATATAATCATGATCATGTTACTGTTTATAACTTAAAATAAATAAATAAATATTTTATAAAATAGAACGTGACATGACATTAAGTTCAATCTAAGAAAAATAATTACATTAAACTTTTTTAAAAAAATTAAAAGATCAAATGAAACCAAAAAGTAATCAAAAAATTAAAATAAACTAAATCAATAAATGAGAGGATTGAATCACTAATTAAGTGTATTTATAATTAAAAATAAAGTTAAGATTAGAAATTAATTTTTAACGGGAAGGAGAGATTTTTGCGAGGTTACATGTATTAGTTGTCTCTTTACAAAGATTTAAAGTAAGTTGTAAAATGAAGACTTGTAATAATGTATTGTATTAGAAGAAGGTGCAAACCCAAACCGACATCAATTTGGCTGACATATGTTTAACTTTAATCGAAGTTCCTGGACATATGAGAACAAAAGCAGTGTCGAAAAAACCAATTAATCGACATGACACAACTTTAACAGAAGCCAATAACCATGAAAACAATTTTCAGCAATCAATGACATGGCATTAGGATATTAGTAGGTCTGCAATTTTCAGCTTTGTGGATAAACTGCAGAGAGATATCAACTTAGCATTTAAGTCCTGCTTGATTCAGAGGGAAAATTTGTGCTAATTTGCAAACAAACTATGCGACACATTCAGAAGATAGATTTCTTTTCCTGTGAGATTTGTATTAATTCATCTATATAAAGAAAAATTTTGAGAAGCCAAAATTATATTATTTTCCATATTTTATATATTAATATTTAATTCCTTATTTTCGAAATTTTTCTTCCTAATATTTTCACCTTTGACAATCCGTCCGTACAAACAAACATTATGTAAATATTTCATATCCCTATAAAACGGGAACACAAATTACGTTTCCTAAATGCACTTGTGTCTAACATATGTGAATATAAAACGTCTGACAACGAATATATTCTTATATGAGATAATATATGTAAAGACTTAAAAGTAAATGATATTTTAGAATTTGTATTGTATTTAAAATAATGAAAATTAATTATTTTAATAATAAAAGGTATAAAGTATAAATAGAAATTTTATAATCTTTAAATTACAAAGATCTTATGTGTGATCCTTATAATGAGATTTTCAAGTTTAAACAATTAATTTATCTGTTTGAATAAGTTGATTTTCAACTTTTTTTTGGTTGATTTTTATTTTTTGTATGCATCTCTAATTGGGATTGTATGTGTCATTTCAGTCTTTTTTTTAGTTCTTTGTTGATCAATGAATATGAGGGTATGATCTGATCATCTTTGTGGTATTTTTATATAGAGAGAGTACCTTGTAGCTTCGGAGAGGTTTTAGTATTGTTAGAGTCGGTTGAAATTCATCACGTAAGAGAAGCTGCTGGTTTTTTGTGTGCATGATGATGAATCTTGTTGGTATGGATGATTTTAGTATTTTGGATAGTTTGATTAATTATTGCATATTGTTGTTTGATCTTGTGGTATTCGGGAGAAAAATGGAATCTGAATTATTGATCAAATTGGTACCAACTACTATGTTTTAAAAGTTATTTTGTACCAATAGCTAAAAGAGGAGTACCAATTTGAGCTATGAAACAAGTTCAGATTACTCAAAAATCACAAAGTGCATTTCTTGTCATCTGATGTGGCTTTGAGCGACAGGTTTCACCGCTGAGTGCCACATTCTGTGAATTAATCAACGTTGAGCGGCATCTTGGTGGCGTTGAGCGGCAATGTTCACTACAAGTCTAGGAGTGGTTTGACTTCATGGTGTTGAGCGTCAGACTTTAGCGCTAGGCGCTAGTTTTTGCGAGGCAAATGGTGGTGAGCGACATATGCCTGTTTTGCTTGGTTCTACTGTTTGATTGTTTTTTCTTTCTTTGAATGTTGTGTAATTATGAAGTAAGGAATATGATTGGTTTATATTATGAAACAAAGGTACGTTTTGAGCTGTTGTAAGGTATTTCCTGAGGAGGAAATCCCATTGATGATGTGTGTTCACTAGGGTTTACCGTGAGGTTAGAGCTGTTTCATTTTGTGAGGCTATCCTAAATTTTACTGGCTAATTATACTCATGTAGAGGAGAATGGTTAGGTGGTGAGAGTAACAAAAGGTCCTATCATAAGGGTGGTTCCATTATTCTTATGACTGTAATATGGATTAACCTTGTGTGTGGTAGCTCGGTAAAGTAGTTTATACCACAAGTGCTTGGCTTCACAAGTCTAACTCAAGTACAGTTATCCAGATAATATCGCGTCTAGAAGAGTTTGGTTGATCATACGATTATATTAAGTGATAGTGTTTTATATTAGGCATGAAACTTGTACACATATAAAATATTTGAAATTTATTTGAATCATTTGTTCAATTAGTTTACCCTATCTGTTTTCTTGGTTGTCTTGTGTTGTGTTTCTTTTCTTTTGTTATGATTACCAATGTGATAATGATGCAACATTAATGCATCAATGGACATTGAGGAACATTCAACTTGATGTTTGAGATAGTTTATTAGGACCTATGTATACATTAATAGAAACTCTAGTGGTTCAAACCTTGAGTACTTTCTTATGTTTGTATAGCTATAATCCTTTTGGATAACCATATTCTATCCGTATGTAAATTTTATTTGTTTTGTTTTATCAATTGTGTACTTCTTTATTTAGTAGTTTTATTATTAAATGAAATGTTACAATATATATTTTATATGAAAATAATATAATATGATAATCTCATTTTGAAAATAAGATCGCACACATATTTAAAAATGTATAAATATTATTACAACATAATAATATATAACTGCAATGATTCATGTGAGAAATTTAATTGAGGTCTATGAAGTTTACGTTCAATGTAAATGAATGAATAAATAAAATATACAAATATAAATTTATAGTGATTAAAAGTCATATTAAGTCTCTCTATAACCCACGTCTCCATGTGTTAGACTAATAAATAACTTGAGGTTAGTACAAAATTGTGACAAAAACGTGGCACCAAGTTGTTTGTCTTCTGCCGTCCTATGCTCCTATAAAGTAACAAATTCATGCTTCTTTAGGTGCAGTTATCATAATTAAGATTATAGCAAAGAGGTTTTGAGATTTTTTTCTTCCTGTTTTATAAAGTTGAACTAGATATAAAATTTAATTCTTTAACATATAATTAGAATAATGAATTAAAGTATATTATAGTAAAGTTTGTTATTTATTATTTTATTTATTATCAATTTTTTATAAAATCACCAATTAATTAATGTTTAGTCTTGTAATATAAATATATAAATGAGTGTGAGAAAGGTGAATTGAAAATCCTTATCTTATAAATTAATTTCTTAAAATTGAATTAAATTTAAAATTTATTTATTATCAAGAGAATGACGTCGCCAAATCCAAATCGTAACTATTTAAAGTCTCCAACCCCTACTTTCAAATTTATTTCACTTTCTTACTCTTTTAACAGTTCTCTAATTAAATTTCAAATAGTTTACCTAGAAAACTCTAAGAAATATATAAATAATTTATATGACTGCATGATAAAAGTAATTGCAGTGTTCCATAAATAAATAATTAGTGTATAAATATTTAGTTTAGTAAATAAGTATCGATATATTTTGTTTTTAGTACAATAAAAAAAATACAATATTAATATAAAAACATTAATTCTACTAATTTTGATTGAAATCCAATATAATTGGGTAATTAAACACAGTTAATTGTCACATGTATTAAACTTGGAGAAGTTCTTTCATTTTTTTTTAATTTAAAATCTTTAATATTTTCTTCAGATTAATTACATATATATTTATGTTAATTTTTCCTCTAATAAATACATAGAACTAAATTAGATGCTAAAGTCATCCTTAACTATAAGTTATTCATCAATAAAATATTAATATAATTAAAATAATTACTAAAAAGTAAACGCATCATTAACTATATTAATCGTTAACAAAATATTAATATAACTAAAGTTGTTAACATAAGACGATAATTTTATTTTTTTTGCTCTTATTTATACTTAAAAATGAAACCCAAACTACATTCATTATTGATCCATAGTTAGTTCATGCCATCCATGCCTACGAAGCCAAGAAAGAAAGTATGCAGAGGAATTTCGCGCATTGACGTGGCATTACTTTCATCTGTGAAGTCAAAGTTGTGTACGCAATTATTTTATTTGACTTTGAAAAATCTCACTGCGTTGCTCTCTTTCTCATCCTCTAATCTATCAAAAATCCATTTAATAGAGCCTAATTAGCATATTAAGTGCTTATGTAGCCTATTAAATGCCTCTTAAGCATCCACACGGCAAAGCTACCTATGCAACGAAACACATTACCAGAAAGACTTCAAAAGCATCCACTTTTGAAGGACTTAGCTAATGCCAGCAAGTAGTTTTAGGATTGAAGCCATGTAAAGTTAATATTTTTTATGGTACAAAAGTAAAAACATGTGGGTTCTGGCTCGAATGTTTATGGGCAAAGGTGATTTTCATGGTGGACACGGTCGTGAATGTGATGTCTATAGCGTTAGTTTTTGGATCTTCTGCAATTGATTCAGCTATTTTAGGGACAGAGATTTTGGTAGAGGTTGCTAGGGTGATATGTTGTGAGGTAGGTGATTTTTGGCTTCTCTGTTTTATGTGATGTGTAGGGAGGTATGAGTTTTGTGGTTGATTGCTACAGTACTATGTTGGCTCTAAAGTTGAAGAAGACGTTGTCTTTGTGTTTGGTTTTAACAGGTAGGATCTTAAATGCTTTTGGGGATAAAAGGCTTGTTGTTTTTGTCATAGGGTTCTTTATAGTAGGATTTGGATTGGAGATTTGTTTATTTTGTTATGTTTTTGGAATCTAAGTTCAATTTTGTTTGTGCATACAAGAGTTAATAAACACAAATTACTTGAAGTTTTGCCTATTGTATCAGAAATTACAAACCATATGTAGTTCCCTCTTGATGGTGTTAATTGAAATCGAAGCAGATGCAGAAATATAAAGCTAGCTACATGGTTCAAGAAAGTGCTTTTGGCTGCTAAAGAGTTCCTTTAAATGTAGTTGGTGAAAAAAGGAAAGTAAATTATCTTTCTTAGACAGAGGAGAATAACTACATCAAAACCATACTCGATTTAAGTTTTTTCTTGAAGTGGGGTTCACCAAAAATCGACATAAACCTCTTCTGTTCACTTTTTATCAGATGAACTATGCTATTCTCGACATTAACGAGGCCATATCAGTTACAAACCACGAAATCCAACTTAAAGTGACATAAATTAAGCAAAGTGTCACGTAGAAATAAGGCATAATACATAAATATCTTTTTCGTTGGCTCCAATAAGGAGGGGAAAGGAAGCCATAAAAAAGCTGAACCCAACCAGACAAATTGTGTAGATCATCAAAACGTTTCCATCTTAATCTTCCCACGTTTTCTCACGTCTGGTATACAATGCTCCTGCATAGCAAGATCCATGAGAAGAATTTAAAAAGGAATAATAGTCAGTGAGGGCAATAACTTTGTTACTCAATTTGCAGCTTTGCATGGGAAATGACTTTGATCAGTTTTCATTCTTTCTTCCATTAAAAACAAAAAGATGACATGTTAGCACAAATCACATAAAGTGGTCCCTTTCCCCTTTCCTTTTTCCTTCTCTGAGTGTTTACCATAACTGTCCAAGAAAAGAGAAATGGATAATCAGCAAAGTACTTGATAAATAAGGAACGGTGCAGCATTGTGCATTGTGCAGTTCACGTTTGTGGTCGATGATGAGAATTAGGAGAAGAAGATGATGTCTTGTCGGGACCAACACCATGGCTCCCATCCTCGCCTTGAATTCTAGCTGGAATGCAGAACCCTGGCAATGCATCAGACAGAAACCTGCTGCCAAAGATGGAAGCCTGTTGAATAGGTTGTGACTTGTGATGTTCTGAGGAAGAAGCCATGGGAATGTCACTCCAAGGACGAAGTGATGGTGAGAAACTGGACTGAAGGGTCCCCCTTTGGGAATATGCAGCAGAACCACCTTGGCCTAGAAGCGCTGGTGAGTTGACCATGTACCCAGTTCTGTTCATATCCGTGCCTGCATCATTGTTCCAAGTCAGAATCCTGGGGTAATTGACTTCAAACCCCACTTGGGTTGAGCCAGAAAAGAGGGTTTGGTGATTGGAAGGTGTTTGTGTTTGGTTCGCATTTGCTTGGGACTGGCCATGAATCAGGCCAGGGTCTTGGAAGGAGTGGAGAGAAAGGCCAAGATCCTCAGTGGAGTTGTTGGTTCTTGAGATTATGTCAGGAGGGTAGGTTTGAAAATTGATGGAGGAGGTGGCAGTGGTTGTGGGGAAGAAGGCTATTGCATCAGTGTCAATAGGTGCAGGAATGAAAGGTGAATGGTGGTTATCATGGTCCTCACCTAATTGGCGTTGCAGCTGAAAATTGTAACCAGAAGACTCTGATTGTTCTGCAATGGCCATGTCACTAGACCCTGCATTGGTATGGTTGTTCTCTGCATCTGCAGCGTTGGCAGTAGGGTGCCATGGAGGAAGCTCAGCGAGCTTGTCAATGGCATTCTTGGCCTTCTTTATGAGCCAGTCCACGGCCTTGCTGGGTCTGTCATACCCTAAACGGTCCTGAACATCGTAGAACTGAATTGCAGTGTGCGCTGAGAGCCTAACCCTTCGATCACGAGGACCCTTTGCAGTGTAAACCTTACTGTGCCTATCTTTTCTACCTGTGGACCGAACAATGTGCCCTCCTTGGACTTGAACAATCTCTCCCCCAGTGCTCTTCATCCCCATTCCTCAGCTTCTCTACTCTGCCTTCTGCATAGTTACTCCCCTTTTTGATGATCACTACTTTATACGCTCTTTTTGATTCTCGTGTCTATAGCTCCGAGATTCAGATTCCTTTCCTTTTACACTTCTAATGGGTTTCTTGTAGGTTTTGCTTCGGTTGGTACTTGGTATGGTATGGTATGGTATTTGTTTAGTTCCTGACACTCCTAAGACTGGTTACTTGTTGAGCCTTCATCTGCAGCTACGGAGAGTGTTGTGCTGCTACTGCTACTGCTACTGCTGCTGCTGATCCCGAAAATACCAAAACCTGCAATTTCAACCTTATTAGATTCCCTGTCCAATAACACTAGCAAAACGGATTGAACTTGCACAATACAAAAAACAAAAAGGGTTAATCGCTTAATGCTTTCTCCGTGACTCACTCACGTGTCTGGTTTCTATCCAGTAAAAGGACGGAGTAAATTAGAGGATTGTTGGAGTCTGTTTACGTGTGTGTTGGAATTCCAAAATTTTGTGAAGGGTATGCAGATTTATTTAAACTTTCAATGACTTGAAGTGGTTGTACTGGGAGGGTAAAAACACAAACTACAATAGGACATTGAACTCTGTGACTGATCCAGGTTTTGATTTGAGCTAAGGAGATGTCACATGGGGTTGCAAGAGAGAATAGAATAGGTGGATGCACAGTGAGGGAGAGAAAAAAAAAATGGTACCTGTGTGGCCTATGAGAGCTTGGTGATGCTTCTGCAAAGCGAGGCAGAGTGTGGTCAGAGAAGAGATTAAAGTTGTTTTGGTCGTTTTTTAACCCCACAAACACAAACAAATGTGTGTCACGAAGCCCAACTCAAGTTCAACCAACCCCTCAACTTTCTCCTCACTGATATATACTGAGAAGCTCTTCCAAGTTGTTTAATGAGTCTAGAGATGGATGCTATGCTATGCTACGCTACGCTACGCTATGGTAGTGGTGAGATATAATTAAGGTCATGGATGATAGAGAGGTAACTCTCAATTGCCATCTCTTCTACCCACACCTTTTTAAACCTTTGATAATGACATCTAACAGCTTTTTTGCCTTCTTTCCTATCTGTAGTTTGCAGCTTCACTATTAAGAAAATGTGTGATTTCACTAAAAGGAACAACAACATGCTCATTGCACTTTTCTTCCAAATTAAATAACCAATGCTTCTTCACACATTCACAACACAACAAATTTTCCTCAACAACACCAACAGAGGATACAACATGCACCAACCACCTTGTTCCTTATCAACTACTCGCAACTTTTGCCAACTTCTTCTACCAATTAATTACCCATAAATTTAATGCTCAAAAACTTTAACATGCTTACATGCTCATGCGCGCTACTTTCATATCGTCTTAAACCAATTGCAGAATCCCTCTTCCTCCCACTGTGTTTGGGGTAAACGAGAAGTTTTGGCATTAATTAAGTTATCTTCCAGGTCCTAACATTATAATAACATTTAATTACTTTTTATCAGTTAAAGTACACGTGAAGATTTTTTTATTTATTTATTTATTTATTTATTTATTTAAATAAAAAACTGTGGATAATCCATTGATTAAGGTGTGAATCCCTAATCCCTTATTATCCCCACTGTAAGACCATATGGGTTAGAATTATAAAAAAATATAAATTCATGGTTATTAGAGCTAATTCTGTTAATTGGAAATGTTTATTGAAGATGTGACAAGAATCTTGTATCTTGTACTTAAAGTGAAACAAGGCTCATAAAAACGAAAAAAAAGAAAAGTTGTGTAAGGCATCTGCTAAAGAACATGAAAGCAACACAATGCAAACTTCATCTTTTGCAAGCAATTGGAAGGCAAAGATGATATCAACACTTTACTTCCTTTTCGCTTTAAATATTCTTTTTCTCTTTATTTTCTGGTCCGATCTGAACTTTTACCCCCCGTAATCTTTAAAGATTTAAATTTAGGTTGATGAGATTCTACTGGTTAAAATATTTTTTTTTTCTTATAAACAGAGGTCAAATATTAATCTGGTTCTTAAGTGTGTGAGATTCTACCAATTTAGTTCTGGAAGGAATAACAAAATTAATTTATTTGTTGATCCGTATACACTACAGTAGTGTTTGTAATTTTGCAGTATTTTGGAGTTCTACTACATTAAAGATTTAGCCTCACTTGCACGTTACTCAAATCCATTGACCCAAACTCAAATAGTAGCTACTATGTAAAAATATCTTCTTCGTACTTTAGACAGGGTCCTAAATTCGTACCAAATTAATGTAATGTAAGAACACAAACCCAATTTCTACGAACTCTATAAATGCCACATTCATTTGGAAACCTTCAATTTGGGCTACCCTGTTAATTCTTAATTGCAGTTGCTTTTTTAATGCTAAATGTAGAGCTGTCAAAGCAAAATTAACATCTATTCCTCTTGGTTGAATAATAAAAAAGAATTTTCTTAATTAATTTGAATTCAATGTAGAAAATAATATCAAACGTTTATTTCAAGTTTCAGAACTTCATTAACGGTGAAATATAACTCAATAGCTTTTAATAGAAAAATTAATCAACTACTAGTTCGATTAGATAGCTCTCGAGGACTTTTTGTATTAGAAATCTTATGTCTTGGCTAAAATCTTGGTGATACTTTATATTAATTAACAAAAGCAAATCACTATCAACAATTTCAAATGAATAATGTTCACTAATGTGGACAGAAAGCCATTTGCACATTTTGGAATGTGACTGCCAAACCAAGATTGTTTAGATTTACGACCACTGACGATCTAAGATTTTAAATTAATGAAGACAATTAAAAATTATTTAAATTTTAATCTAATAATCTTTTAAAATAAAAATAAATAATTAAAAAGACTAAAATTAGGAAAACAAATATAAGATTAAAAATAAAATATTTTTTTCATATATTTAATAATAACTAATAAAATAAGGAAAATGACTATTTATACTCAATTATATGTCACCGTTTTCCAAGAATGGACAACTAAAATATTAAACTCTATAATAATAATAAATTAGTTGCATTACTGAGACGGAGTAGATTTAAATTTGATAAATTATGTATCAACCGTATATACGCATCTCCAACTCGAAACATTTGTATTTATAATTCTTTAAATTCTATAACAAAATTTTAATAATAATAAAATTTCAATAATCTTTTTTTTCTTCTCTGTCCATATAAGCCCAGTCACACTCACGCATGCAACACGCAAGTTTACAATCAATTTCGCAACTTGCCATGCTGGTGACGCCACTTTTCAAACATTTACGCACTTTTTTTTAATCACCAACTAGCTCAGTTTTTTTTTTTTTTTTCTAGACACTAATCTATTCAAGACATACCAGTTACTAAAATATATCATATATCATTGTTATAAAAGTTTTACCTTTTTCTATAATTGTCAATTTTTTTTAATAATTTTTTTTATATTCTTTTTCAATTTTTGAAATAATATAATTTCTTTCTAGTTATAGTTTTGTTTTTATTTTTATTATACACGAACATTGCTTAAACATATTGGAAAAAGAAAACTCGAAAATATACAATAGGTAATTTAATAAAAAAAATTATATATTTTTCGTGGTTTTCATAAAAAAAACTTAAACTACTGTTATATAATAAGAAAAAGTATAAAAAAGTTATATTTCACTGCAAGAGATTAATTGATAACCAATTTTAGTAACTAAAAGTTATTGGTCACTATAATAACTAATTTAGATATCAATTTAAAAATTAAAAAATTATTAGTTACTAAAATAGTCACTATTATGAATAAAAGATTATAATTGGTCGCTAAATTAATCTTTAAAATTAGTTATCATAGTTTTGGCTACCAAAGAAAATTGGTCACTAAAAATTAGTTACCTATATTTTGGTAACCAAAATGATTTAGTTTTTAAATTGGTCTTTAATTAATTAATGACCAATTTAGTGACAATTATAATTTTTTATTTATAATAATGACTATTTTAATAATCAATAATTTTTTATTTTTTAAATTAATATCTAAATTGATCACTATAATGACTAACATATTACTAATCAAGAATTTTCTCGTAGTGTTAAACAATCATACTTGTATTCTAAATATTTTTTTTAATTCACATATCTTAATCGATGTTAACACATTATTTTATAATAAGCATGGTTACAAGTTTTATTTACTCAAACAAAACTGATTTTTGTAAAAGATAGCTATACATACAAATAAAAGTCATGAATATAATATTATATAAAAACTTAAAGAGAAAAAAATGAATTGATTAAAAAATATAAAAGTAAGTGAGAAGTGGAAGTGCATGCAATTTGTTTTGATGGGGTTGTGAAAGGTATTTCACATAAGACATTGGATGGTGTGAGGTGATGGTGCATGCATGGTGGTAGAGACAAAAGTACAGAACAATGTGCAGTCCTAGAAAAGGACAATGGCAGTGATAGATACATAGATTATAGATAGAGAGGGTGAGCCTGAGCTTCAACCTCTCCACACATATTCTGAGTCTAACTAAATATGAACAATCTCTCTCTGCTCTCTCAAAAACAATCAAATCCACCAACACAGGCTCGTGATCCAAGATACCTTCATTTATTATCATTCATTCATTCATTCATTCATTCCACCACTTCATATCAACCATACACCACTGCTTCAATGCAATTCATGATAACGCCATGCTTCACAACACGGGCCAACTCTTTCTTCTCTACAAACTTTCCATCACATCTTCATCTTATTTATTGCTCCACTGACATGTATCTATCAGCCATCAAATGCACTCACATAAACAAATTAAATAATACAATATCCTCTCATTTCTTCACATCACAACATGCTGTCACAGGCTCCAATCAAACCTCTTCTCTTATTTTTACATTTATATACTAAACTAGGGTTTTGAGGTTCGGTTAATGAAAATGAAGCACGGCCAGCAAAAGGAAAGGAAAAAATCCAACAAGATAAGAACCAAAATTCAATCAGAAAATCCTTGGTCTTTGCAATACTCACTGATGCAAGAACATCTGCACATGTGCTATAACAATCTACATCCCAATGCAACGTGTTGGTGTACCCTAATGGATTCATTGCGCATGGCTCAGAGGACAATCAAAGGGTGTGTCCCACTTGTAAATGTGACCACGGCCCCCCAAAACTCTTCACATGTAAAACTTTTGCCTTTTCTTACAAATCCACAAAATCTAAAATTTGTACCGTTATAATTTTATATAATTGTAAGAATTATATCAAGGAGTAAAAGAAAAAGAGAATTTAAATAAATTTATGTAAAGATATTGTATGGTAGAAACATGTAGCATCAACACAAATATATAAAATCTTTCGCAATATTAAAATGGATGCCATATTTTGGAGTGGGAAGCAAGATTGCAACTAGACGTTCAGTTCAGGCCAACATTCACCAATAAATTCCATCACTCGCCATTTTCTACATACTATATATGGCTGCACTTCGAAAGCAATTTCTATTCTTTGAAAACTAACCTAAATTAAATATGAATCGTACGACATGGTCCACCGTTTCCTTTAACATCAAGATAAAACCGCTCTTGTCTTTTCATGGGAAAAAGAACAGCAGCAGTTCAGAAAGGAAGCTAGCAGATCTGACAACGTTAAATATAACCGAGACAAGGATAGTAACATTGCTTTACGAAGGAAAGGGGCAGAAAGCTCTGTTCTGTAAATTACACTGTATATGTATTTTTTTTTTCTCTTCATATTTCATTTTAGTTTTTTACCATATCTCCTTCTTACAGAACCTCTACATGAAGTGATAGGAATTTTACACGGTTAGTCTCAAATAATTTTTATGCTACATGAAATTATAAACATCAGTCAAAACATAAACCCTAATAAAGAATTGAGATTTGTTTCAAATGGGATGTACGATATACGGGTAGCATTAGGGCAGAGGAAAAGAATGACGAGAGAAAGGAAAAAGGGAAAAAGTTAAACCACTGAGAACGAGGAGATAAAATTACAGTGAATTATGGTTGTAATTCTGAAACCCTAGATGGTTATCGTTTTGTTCAAGTTCAACAGCAGAACTTTGGTTCGTTAGTGCGAGGCTTTTTTCTATCTTTTCCTGAACCTCCCAATCATTCCAAAGGTGGGTCCAGTAACATCTTTTCTTTAAACTCGTGATTATGACTTTGGCAAGTTGAGCAAAGGAGGGTGTCACTGTCAAGAATCTCAACCATGAAATTGGTTTAGTACTTTATCTGTTTGGGAGGAACTATACTTTTCCAACATTCTTTTTCATCAGTTCCTTTTCAAAAAAAATAAAAAAAATAAAGGTATAAACTACAGACCCTTTTGACACCTTTATTTAATTTTTTTCAGGGTAGCAAAGCTTTCGGAAAAAGGCACCAATTACATGTTAAACTAATGCCTATAGCTAGTCATGGAGGGAAAGAATCAGCAGCTTATGATTATGTGTGAACTGGAATTTGCCTCAACCTTTTCTGGTACAAAATTTGCCTCAACTTTTGTTTTGTTATATTGTTCTTTCTATTATTTCTTAGATGTTTTCTAGATTTCTACACAATTGGTCTTCCAGGTACATATATTTGGTTTATTATTTTGTCCCATTTTTGTGTGTGAGGTCACTGCTTAGACCATCAAGGCATCCACTTACTCTGATTTTTATTTTCAGTGATTGTGAGAGTGTATGTGATAAATGAAAATGGATCCCCACTCATCTTCCATCTCTATCTGTCAACATCCATGGAGCTGTATTTATAATTAATAACAACCACATGAGACAAACAATCTCACTCAATAGAACACATATTAATCCAAATTTACTTTATTCATTCATATAAAATTTACTATGAACAATTGTACAGCAAAGTTCAACATGTATATACAGTTCTATACAGTTCTGCTTTTCTGAACTCCCATGTTGAAAACTAATAACACAGATTGATCAATTCAAAACAAATTTACATATAAAAACTATGAATCTGATAGTAAAATCAATGTGTCGCACTGGACCTAGTTGGCATGATAGTAGATGATGGAATAATGCATATTTTGGGTGTGTGTGTGAGAGAGAGAGAGAAAAGGACAGTGTAGTAAGTGGAGTTGTAATTGGTTATGGTTTACCCTAAAGGAAATTATACATACAAGTTGGCAATAGTTGGAAAAGGGAGTTATACTTTAAGGACCACGAAAAAGTTTTGGCAACTGTAGAAGCAAGTATAAAGTTAAGATGCCTCTCTCTTTCTTCCTTTCATGTATCCGTGTTCTTGTTTTTCCACAACTTTCTTTGCCTGAGAAATTAATTTGGTATAGTCTATTACTCAGAAATTGTTTAGCCATAATTAAATTGATTCAAAGTTATTTCAACTAATAACTTAGTCTTTTCGTTCAAGATAAAAGTAAAGTTAACAAAAGCATAATTATTAGTAATTCAATTACATATTGAAACATGATGAACTGTTTCAGTAAACTTTACTTTAGGACAACACTGATTTGGATAGATTACTTTTTATAAACTACATTTTTAACATACATACAAATGAGTTGTTGGTTCGAATTTCGCAACCACAATGTGAAAAAGTAAGATTAATAGTTTGGTCATTTAATTTTATATTTTCACTAAATGACTTAACTGAAACTAAACGGAGAGATACATAATTAACATGGAACAAAAGAAAAGTTAAAACAAATTAACGTAAAGTTTAAAAAACACGATCACAAATGTACCATGAAGAAAATCCTCTTTCTTTCCTATTTCCACCATCACAAAAAAATCTTTATCAATAATGCAATTTCTTCTTGTAACCCTGGTCTTTTCCTGCACTCCCATATTTTTTAAAAATTCAATTATATCCTTACTGAAATTATAGTTATGGATAGTGTAATTCATAAATATTTCAAATTATAAAATCTGTAATGCAAATTTACATTTCAAATTATATAACGAGTAATACAAATTTTTGAAACCAAGCTGGAATGTAAATTTATATTTTGCATTCTATATCCATAATGCAAATTTGGAAAATAATCCGGAATGCAAAATATATTTTAGATTATACAATCCGAAATAAAAAAATACATTTTGGATTATATAATTTGTAACACAAATTTATATTTAGAGTTGTACAATCTATAATGTAAATTTGCATTTTGGATTGTACAATTTGTAATAAAAATTTGAAAAATAATTTGAAAAGCAAAAATACATTCTGGATTGTATAATTCATAATACAAATTTACATTTTGAATTGTATAATCGATAGTACAAATTTCAAAAACAATTGAGAATGAGAAATACATCCTGCATTGTACAATTCATAATCCAAATTTACATTATGGATAATACAATCTATAATTAATGCAAATTTATATTCTGAATAACATAATCCATAATACAAGTTTACGTTCTGGATTATATAATGTGTAATACAAATTTGTAAGATAACATGGGATATACAATTTTAAAGAAAGAGTACTTAAGTTATTTCACTAAGATTATAGGGTGAAGGAAAAAAAACATGGGGTGTAGGAAGAAATTCCTTAACTTGCATACCTCGATAAGTTAGGATCCTTTAAGACCTAACTGGACTCTTGTTGATGGGCTACGTTAGCTGTCTGGATCAATAACTTTAACAAGCAATTATATTGGGTGTTGAGGCCCAACATGTGCATAATTAATCTATAGAAAATAATATAAGATTAACATCATAGCTGTAAAAATGGGTAACCCAGTCCTACCTGCCTAAACCCATCATAGGTTGATGATTTAGTGAGCCAACTCAACTCGGCTCACTTTTTAATGAGCCAAAAAAATTTGAATCCGCCCGGCTCACCACGGGTTGACGGGTTAAACGGGTTGGCTCATGGATTCACTTAATTAAAAAAAAATATCATTTTTTATTTTTTTTCAGTCAAAACTAAATTGTAATTCTAATTAAAATCTAAATAAACTTTAATACAATCCAAATACAAACCAAAATAAAAAAATACAAATTATTTATATGTTGGATAAAAAAACAATCTAACATGACCCAAATATAAAGCCCAACTTAATAAAAAATAAATAAAAAACACTTGTGTGACCTTTTATCTACGGGTTGGTGAGCCAACCCGGTTCACCACGGATTCAACCCGGATGAGACGGGTTCTAAATGAGTCGGGTCTAAAATCAACCTGCATTATAAACTATTTTAATTATCATTAATTTTTAGTTTATAAATTGATACCTAAATTGATTACTATAGTGACTAATTATTTTTTATCTCTAAAATTAGTTACTGATATTTCTATATCACAATTTGTATTAGCTAAAATTCATGAAAAAAATGTTAAATTATGGACTTATAGTTCTTATTCAACATTATTTGTTGTCCATGTGACTTTTGTTCAATAATAAATAATTACTTAATACATATGTTATTCCATTCTTTTTAGTCCATGTGAAATTTTTTTATTAATCATTATTTTCTGAAAATTATCTTATCGAAAAGTTATTTTAGAAACCAAAAGAAAACAATTTATCTAGGATTCTTCTTTTTAGAGTATAGATGATTTTATCATTTAATCTTATCTTTTGAGTAACCATATTTTTAAACTAAAATAACTATTTAAAATTAAAAATTATAATATAAATAAAAATATTTATAATAAAATTAAATATTTATTTATATTTATAAGTATTTCTATAAAAAAATGACGTAGTAAAAAATTTATTTTTATTATTATTATAATAATAATTTTATTATTTTTTTATTATCATAAAATAAATTAAAAACTGTATTTTATATAAAATACAAATATTACAAATATTTTTTATTTTAAAAGTCATTTCATACCTTGTTCACTCAAAGAAAACCTGAGTTGGACCAATTTTTACTGCTGCATATTTACATGGCCCAACAGCGTTGTGATTCAAAACTAACCCATAATTGCGCTGGAGCTCAGCTTCATGGACTTAATTGATTACTCGACCATCTTAACCATAAGCAGGGAATTTCTTCCTGCACCCCTTGTTTCCTTACGGCATCCCATACGGAATTTAAAAAATAAAATTTGTCCACCTCTTCTTCCCTCCTCCTCCCTCACGTTACTTCCATATTTTTCTCCACCTCTATCTCATTTTTTTCTTCCACCTCCACCTCCATCTCATCTTCTTCTTCCACCTCCACCCTATCTTATTCTTCCACCTCCAACATCATCACATCTTCTCCCACCTCCATCTCCACCTTCACCTCCACCCCATCTTTTTCTTCTTCCACCTCCACCTCATCTTCTTCCACTTCCATCCTTAAAAACATTCACAAATCTTCATTAAAATCAATGGAAATTATCTGATTCCAAGTTTGATGATAGAATCACTGTCAATCACCATACATATGAGGTATTGTCTACTTTGGACCTTGTTCGTCACAATTTTGTCCTTAAAAAGTGTCTCGAGAGGTGGAAGGAGGAAAAAGTATTTAAACTGCCTTAGACTTCCTCGACTTCTAAATGATGTGAGACTATTGAGTATGTGGTAGGAACATAAGTCTTCCAATCGAGGTGTAAGGGGAATGAGCAAATAATCTCCAATAAAGAGGTTTAAGAGATCGAAGATTCCGTTATCATTCCTAAGGAACCGATGGTTTCATTATTGACCCCATGATGGGATAAGTGTAAGGAAGAACTTATAATGAAAAACTTAGAATGTAAGCTCTGAATTTGATAATCAGTGTGTATTATGGAATGTACAATCCAAAATGTAAATTTGACATTCTAAATTGTACAATCTAAAATATTTATGGATTACACAATCCAAAACTATAATTACAGTACGCAGGAGTATAATTGAAATTTTAGAAAATATAAAGTTGCAGGAAGAAAATATGGAAATGCAAGAAGAAATTCCCTACTTTTAAAATAAATATATAATTAATTTTTTTATAACATCAAACTAACTTATGCTTAAATTTTAAATAATCATATAAAATACAATACTTAACCTCTTAAACATTACTCCTTTTACAAATAAGCGCCATAATTTGATTTCAATTCATCTTCAGAGTGTATCCTTTTTAGAAATGAGCAACTTAAATTTCAATTTTATTCTAATCAATTTTTCAAAATTACTGTTTTATAAATAGACTTCAGAATTTTACTTTCATTCTAATGAATCTTTAGAGCTTTTATCCTTATAAATAATTTATTCTAACGTGTTTCAGTTAAATATTTTATATGAAAGATTAATAGTTTATTGATATTTTATTTTTTATTACAAATAATTTTTTATACATTAAAATGTGTTAAAAAAATCCAAAAATATAAAGTTCTAATCTAGTAGCTTTTTATCGTGACATCCCTATTTAATAGAATAGTTCTAATAAAGCTTCACATAATTATAAATAAATAGAGCACGAGACGCAACAAAACATATGAGGATTCACTGTTAAAATCATCCAAAAATATACTGGAAATGAAATCTAAGACACACAACAATGCCGAAAACAGAATTACAAAGAGCAACAGTTTTGCAAAAGATTACTCACAAAACAGTGAATTACAGAATGACATTTTAAAAACATATGCTCAAAGAGCATACTCCTACGTGCTTACTAGACAGCAGCATCTCCATTAACATGGTGATCATTAGGGGCTTCCAAATCTGCTCACACAAAATATTTTGGTGATCATCGCAAGAAGAAAAGGTTAAATAGAAAACACAACACACAGAGAAAGTGTGAGCTAGAGAAAATAACTTTTTATAGGGTATTGAGTAAGCAAATATTAAAATAGTTTATAAACAGGCAACACAAGGAACACACACAAGGCATGTGATAGCAAATAAATGCAAGACCAAATGACTCAATTATCCAATTATCCGGATAAATATAAAGATATCAGATTCACTGGATGCTTGCACTTCTGGTGGCTTCTACTGCTCTGTAGTGTCATTGCCAATGGGTTTCACCCTACCACGCATAAGATTATGTAACTGGTGCACACACACACACACACCATATACACATAACACTGGTTATGTAACCGGTGCACTCACACACCACACACACATTCACTCACCACCTTATTTCACATCTTCACACACACACACACATAGTGATCTTCACACATACACCGGTGCACACATCTTCATTACAGTGGTGCAACACAGTTTGGGTCAGGAATCTTGGCAGCAAAGCAACTACAAGCAGTAGCTGAAACCAGAAGAAGGAACACTTGAATGCAAAATACCAATCATGTGCAAGAGTTATAATAGTAAGATGGAAAAATGACCCTCAAATCTTCGCTTGGTAGGGAGGATGAAATAATCTTTATATCCCGCAAATCTGTGCTCCCATTCGTGGCATATATCAGGTGAAGAGAACAAGTGCATGTATTGTAATCCATATTCACAAATCAGTAATAACAATAACATCGCTCAAAACGAACACTGCCTTACAGTGGTGTTCGTATGATGATTCTTAAAATCAGTGGATTTGTAAAGATGATTGATAAAAAAAATTGTGTTTCTTTTAGATGATTTGCACATATGTCCAAAGATGGATTTGCGAATGACCATCTAAATCTCATCTCTCCGTAAAGGCACATATTTGGAAGGATTAATGACAATTTGACATTTATAACCTTACGAAACATTGCTTTATAGATAGATTATTATGGCAATGCACACTACAACGAGGATTGTTTTGCTCTCATTTTGTTAATAAAAATTTTAAATTTTAGAAAAATAAGTTCAAAAACTTTTTCAATTATTTTTAAAGGAAAAATAAAAATTGCATGCAACAATAAATAATAAAAATAATATATATAATAATAATATTATATATTAACTAATAATTTTAAATAATAATTATTATTATAAAAATATTTATAATAATATAATATAATTTATTTTTGTATTAATTTTTATTAAAGTTTATTAAATAATAGTATTTAATACGTAACATTTTTAACTAATCTAAAAATGATTTAATATATTTTTATATCAAGGGTATTTTAGTAATTTTAAAATTTTATCTATTATAATTTTTTATTTTATTTATCACATCACTCAAATCATCATTAACTTTCATAAAATTTATCTACAAATTCACTCATTTTACCTTCTAAATCCACACAAAAAAACACACATATTCATCCACATAAATCTACACAAATTTATCTTTACACTCTTTCCCAAATCTATCTTGTTAGAAAATGATTACTCAAATAATACTATTAATAATAAAAATATGAAATAATATAATAATTATTATTAAATCAATAATAATATTAAGACAATATATAAAACAATGAATATTAATCAAAGATCAACAATTATAATAACAATAATAAATAAAAGATAAAAGGTAAGGAGTAGAAAATATTCTGGGTTGAGGCACGCATAGCACTATCTTTAGAGAGAAAACGCTTGTACTGCACAGGGCTACAAAAATACACAATCATGCACAATTATGTGTTTCAAATCATAGCGTTTCTCTCCCAAGATACAACAACCCGTCATATCGATCGAGTGCAGCGAAGGATCTCCGAACCTTTTGAACACCACTATCTTAAAATATAGAGAATAAAGAATAACACTTTTAAGAAAAACTCTAGTGTTTGTTGTCTCTGTTGTTGTTTTGTTGTGTACTGTTGTGTCTTTCCCTAGGCACCTCATTGGTATTTATAGGTAGCAAAAGAAGACAAAGAAGTAAATAGTAATAAGAATATAACCGTTAGCCATAAAAAACATTAACCCATAAATTAAAGGTCTATAAAAACATGAGTAACAGTAGAATTTTTATTTTTATTATTTATTTTTTAAATTATATTAAAATATTTCTAACAATCCCCCACATAATTTAAAAAATAAAATAAAACAAAAAAAATATATATTATCTTTTTAAACAAAATATTGTAGTTCAGTGTAAGGAACCTTCCGGGTCTGACCCTTACACCTAGTGCTTATAAACTTCCACCCGAGAAAATGCAGAGACTTGATTGTCTTGAACTACATCCCCTGTGACTAGGTTTTAGTAAATAACACATACAATATGGGTGTTCATTATAGGTTCTAATCAGTGGGTGCATGTTATGACCTTGTGCATGTATCTTGTTTCATGAGTGTCACTTAGAGACTTGCCCATGTCTCACAATGGTGGACCCACCATCACACTCACTAGGTAAACCTTCAAAGGGTGGTTTGTGACTCACACCCCTACAATAATTGTCATTGGGTTTATTAAGAGGTATTTTATAACATAAGCATAATAATGCACATACCTTAACCATTAGGTTTATTAAGAGGTATTTTATAAAATACGCATAATAATGCACATACCTCAACCTTATTATTGCAACAATTTATAGTACACCTCGTCATAGGAATGAGATATAAAATTTAATCAATTTTTTTGGTGTACTTTAGTCAACAACAATTTCGTTGTTACCCATTGAACTCCATTCCATGGGATCGCCATTCATATGGAGATAGGTGTCCATTGTTGCAACTAATTTATGGGCTATAGTCTCATTCCCCTCGACGACTCAAATACTTGTTGTTGATGCATCAACCCTTTGATAAGCAGATCTGCAACATTTCTTTCTAACCTGACAAAGTCAAGAGAGATAATATCATGAGTAATTAAGTTTCTAATATATTTGTCTTTCATTCTCATATGTCAATTTTTCAATTTCATTGACATTTTTACTAAAAACTTTAAATATAATAATTTGATTGTCAGGATGCATTGGAAAAAAGAATAATTTACGCTTGCACAGTAGATCATGACATAACAATAATTTTTTAACATATTTCCATGATAGGACACCTTCATCCAAGGTTAAAACATAACCATAACCAATAGTTGATATAGTGCCACCAGAATCAATATCCAATTTACATTAATATATATCATTCAATAATCTCAAGAAATTTATCAGAATAAATAACCAAAGATTTTTTTCTCATTAAAAGGTATATTCCTTTACAAGACACCTCCACACTTTGAAATATTTTTAATGTGGTTCTTTTTTCTTTCATAACTCATAAAAAGTTTTATCACAATCTTTTGTGTTCAAAATATGGTAAGCAGGATATAAAATTTCACCCTATATAATTTTATAGGCAAAGACAAGCTAGAACATGAAGCATAACATTTATTATATCAAAGCATTTTTTTCTTTCTTTCGTTGTACCATTATATTAACACCATACACTATATGAAGATGTTACTTAATGAGTAATACCATGAGTTTCACACAAAAACTCATTTATAAAGACATGTATCATCACTTCTTTAATTAATTAATTTTGCGCATCAAAATTTTATAATTTGAATGGCCTCTAACCAAAATTTATCAACATCTCAACAGTTGTAACAATAACATGTCATAAATCACAACTTAACATTTTGTAATAATCAAAGAAAACTTATCAATATTTTATTACAAGATAAAAACACTTAACTCAAACAAGTTATCACAAATATATCATTTATCTGTTATGAACAAGGCAATAAAGGAAAGAATAAAGGAGAGAAAAATAGACACAGAATTTAACGTGGTTCGGCGTACAATGTGTATGCCTACGTCCACGACTATACTAGGAAGTATTTGTATTTCTAGTGTATCTTAAAGCTTTACATAGAGTCTCTTATATAGTAAAATAGAGAACCACATCTCACTATTCTAAGCGATGTGGGACTAAATCAAGCACCATAATACTAACA
>Ga0214544_1001471_pt1 | contig 48986 bp, 43 predicted proteins | sample CNSS3metaG_FD_160074 | JGI IMG/M metagenome (GOLD analysis project Ga0214544, IMG submission 160074) | Root nodule microbial communities from cowpea collected in UCLA plant growth center, Los Angeles, California, USA - CNSS3 | ecosystem: Host-associated > Plants > Roots > Nodule | place: USA...
AAAGACCGACGTCAAGTGACGTCTGCTATTTTTTCGACGTTATTTTGACGTCACCCGATACGACGTCGGTGTTTGGGCAGACGTCAAAGGTCGAAAATGTCGGACGTTAAAAGGCTTTTTTGTGTTAATGATTGGTTATACGAGGTGTAGGTCATTCCTTCAGATGTATAGGTTAAAACCGGTACAAGTTAGGCTAATTCGGCCTAGGCTGGATACTTGGTAGCCTTGATATACACATTGTTTGCTTATATGGTCGAGTTTGGCTAGGTGTGGTACAGTTGGTGTTGGGTCCCGAATTTTTACAGCAGACTTCTAAGAAGGTTAAAGCGATTCAGGAGAGAATAAGGGCCACTTAGAGTAGACAGAAGTCATACGCGGATAAGAGGAGGCGACCTCTAGAGTTTGAGGTTGGGGATCATGTATTCCTCAGAGTGACCCTGACGGCAGGTATTAGGAGGGCCATCAAATCAAGGAAGTTAACTCTGAGGTTTGTTGGGCCTTATCAAATTCTGAGGAGAATTGGCACTACAGCTTATGAGATTGCTCTGCCACCACACTTGGCGAATCTGCACAATGTGTTTCATGTTTCTCAGTTGAGGAAATACATTGCAGATCCATCTCACTTCCTGGAGTCAGACGATATTTAGATCAGGGAGGATTTGACGGTGAACACTAGACCGATGCGAATTCTAGACTCGCAAGTGAAAAAATTGCGAGGGAAGGAAATCAGAACCATGAAAGTACTGTGGGATGAGACTACTCAAGAGATGACATGGGAGATGGAGGATCGCATGAGGCAGTCCCATCCACACTTATTTCCTGATAAGTCTTATTTTTGAGGACCAAAATCTTTAAAGATGGGGGTAATGTAAGACCCGAGAAAAATTAAATAATTATTTAATAATTGCGGGTAATAGAAACATTTAAAGCAATTAATGTGTGGATCTATGACGTGGAAAAGTACTAGCTCAAATGGTTGAGAGTACTTTGATTGTGTGAGAGGACATGGGTTCAAGTCTTATGTGTGCCATTTTATGTTATTTAAATTATGAAATTTTATGCCATATATTTGAATGCATGATGTGATCACTTAACCTTAGATTTGATGGAATTAACAAAAGTGTAAATTGGTTGAATTGGTTGTGTACTTGCTTAGTAATTGAAAGGTTGGGAGTTCAAAGCTTGTTGAGAACTAACCAATTTTCTTTTTACCAAAATTTCGTTAGCATGAATATGAAAGGGTTTAGGAACCCTAGCAGCCAATGGATAGGTAATTTAGAGGGCTGGGAACATCATATTAGGGGACTTAATTAACCATTAAACCTTCATTTTATTTAATTTTCGTTTTGGTGGTAAAAAGGGTAATTAGAGAGGTAGTGATTCAGGAAAAGAGAGAGAATTAGCAAAAGTAGAGGTATTAGGACTGGAGTGTGAACGTTGGGCAGAGAAGGGTTGGTGTGGGCGTACTGCAGAGAGCAATTGGAAGGGAAAAATAGTGTGACAGGTGCAAACAAGAGAGGATGAGGTTTTGCTTCGAGGCAAACTCACCAATTCGGGTTTGAGAGCGGGAAATCCAGGTAAGAGGAGTTGTTCTATGTGGTTTTTAGTTGTATCACTTATATTGTGCCTGCGTGATCAATATTGCATGTTTTTCTGTCAGTTTTCGTATTGTTTCATCGAAGTTTCTGGGTTTTTCCCAGAAACCGCCTGGCGGTTCAATCTATACCGCCAGGCGGCACATCAGAAATGACCATTGTTCTTGTTTTGGCTTGAACCGACTGGCGACGATGAATTCTTGCCAGGCGGCGCGACATCGTTCGCGTTCCTTTTGATGTTTTGATGGTATTCGTACAAGTGTGCATGTGGTTTCTGTGATTGATGTGAGTTGGTTCTATTGGATGCTTTGTTGGACCGAAATTGATTACCAATTTGGGGTATGGAAAGGTTGAGAGATGATAGTGTATGAATCGATTAGGGTTACACGTGAGGGTGAATATAGAGACACTTTTATGAATCAAATTGAGAATAGATAATTAGCACGTAATGCAGGTATGGTTGCATCTTAGTGACTGAAGTTGGTAGGAATGGAAACTGGAAAATGGACTGAGTATGTCATAGGAATGGAGAGCCTGCGATTCTACAGAATATTGGTGTACCGCCCGGCGGCGTGCTGCTTGCCGCTAGGCGACGATGGGTGCAAGTCCGGTTCTGTGTGCTTGAAAGAGCGAAAAAAGAATGGAAGGGAGTAGAACTAGGATGAGTCATGGTTTTTAGATAATTATTGATAAAACTGTAAGAGATAAATAATTTGTAGTATATAATTAGGGAAATTGGATTAAGTGTGAAGGTATGAGCATGATATGGTAAGATTGTAAGAAGGTTAATTTGAAATAGTAAGAATAAGAGTTTTAATGACAAGTCTCAGGTTTGAATAAACACACATATTGGGGTCGCATCGTTGGAATAAGAGATAGTTGGATTAAGATTCGAGGTATTACCATGATTTGTGTAAAATGAATTATAAAATTAACCGAGTAGGAAGTGTGGTACTGTGATAATGCAATTTGAGCAGGGAATGTGGTATGAGGAAATGTACTGTGTGGTTTCATTAGGAATTGAGAGAATTTATGGTATAATGTTGGAGGGAATTGGTGAATCGTAGGTGAGATAGGGAATTTGGAATGGGAGTATAGGTACTGCGATTAGTCAAGAGGCTGGCTAGGAATTTAGAACGAGAGTGGGGTTAACCAAGATTGCTTTGCTACCTTGGAGAGATTAGGGAAGTGTGAGATACTATGAAAGAGAGGTGAAATCAATGACTGGTATGGTACTATCACAACGCCTGGCGGCTAGATTGAACTCTAATAATCATTCACACTCATATAGAGTAGAATGAATTATGTGGTGAGAGTGACAAGAGATCCTAGTCTTGGGACTTATTAGGCCTAAGACATTAGAGGACTAACCTTGTGTATGATTTGGTGATAACCCCTTTAGTCTAAACTTTGTAGAGTTTAGAAATCATTACAGGTGCATGCTTCCTTAGAATCCTATGTCTTGTGCATCATCTAGGTAATTGAGTTTAGAGTTAATTTCTATGTATGATTTGAACCAGTGGTATGATTGAAATTACATAGTGAAATGTTTATATATATATATATATATATATATATATATATATATATATATATATATATATATATATATATATTTGTGCTATCAAAATATCTAATATTTTATTTAGTAATTATACTATTAAATGAGACATTAAATGAGATGTTACATGTTATCCATAATTAAATTTTCAAATTACATAAAAATTTATCCATATATAAGCTTTAACTTTTTGTAATAAACATTACTATTATTATTCGATCAACCTATGATAACAATTAATTTATCCTTCACTTTTCACTACACATGCATTTTTTTATTCTAAAATAAAATAATATTTTTTAACTTATTATATTTAATTAATTAAATATTACATATTTCAATTTGATGTAATAAATCATCAATTAAATAAATATTATATATTTCAATTATATTCAATGTAATAATGATTTGTAGATGACAACAAAAATGCTAAGTATTCAAGGTTAAATGTTTTGAACATGCATACAAAGTTCTTTCCTCATTTCCATTGTCATATGCATATATAGAACAAATAAACATTTTGTATTTAAAATGGGGTTTAAGAAACAAAAGAATATAATACTTGACAAATAATCAAAATAGTGTAATTAATTTGTATACCTTTTATTAAAGATTTTCAAATATTTCTTTGTAAACTACATTTGTAGTTGCAGCGATTACATTTCCCTTTTCATCCAAAATTAGTATTTCAAACCTTTTTCGGTGTTTACTCCAGAAACTCTAAAAAAGTCGTCTAAATTGTAGCAGTTATTTTTGCATATTGTGGTGGTTTTAACTACCATTATTTATGTCTATGACTGTTTCAAAAACTGTCATAATTTGCATCTGTATAAAGCATAAGGTGGTCGTTTCAAGTGAACCCCCCGCGTAAACCACCATATTTTGTGTTCCTGTGGAAACAATAACAGAATATCAGGGAACACAAATCGCATCTTGCCCCAATCACTGACTTCCCGGACTGGTTGCTCCTCGATTTGGATGTGTCTTCTCCTAATGTTGGCAGTTTGGACCCTTAAGGGGTTACCTACGGAAAGGACTTCGACGATCAAGTCAGCAAAGGCTCTCAAAAGTCAAATCACAGATTAGTAAATTAATGAAAGCGTACCTTTAATTGTTGGGGTCCACATGCATTTATAGAGACATTAATTATGTTTTTTTCCTTTTGATGGGTTGGGCTCCTCTTTATTGTTTTTTGGGCTAATGTTCAGGCTCTAAATGGGCCTAGGCCAGGCCCAAGTCCTACGCTAGTGATTTGACATTAGAAGCCTCGCTGTAATTTTCTAAGTTTGGGGTTGGCGGCTTTTACTTATGCGCTATTCTTTGGAGTAGGCGGCCTTAACTGTTATGTGTGTTGTTATCTTGTTCAGTTAACTATTCGTCTATTCTTTTTATGATAGGACTAGTCGTAGGAGGTTCGGACCGGGTAGTTATGGCCGCCTAGGTATAATACATCAGTCCCCCAACCTTTGGTGTGATAGGTCACGTTGAAGGTTATATGTTGCCAGCTTGAACTAGGTAATTAACCATATTGGTATTGGCGGCCTAGGTATAATACATTTTGCAATGTATAAAGTGACAGTTTTTGGATGTAAAATACGATGGTTAAAACTGTCATTATTTATTTAGTGGGAAACAAATTCAATGTAAATAGTGATGATTTGAAGTGCCATTATTCATATTATATGCGGTATTTTTAACTCTCGTAATTCAACTTTTATATAATTTATAATCAACATTTACTATTGTCAATACCCAATTTTGTCCAGGTTATAATGTATTTTTATTATTTACTTTTTATTTTTTTTTATTTTTTCCTCCTTATCTTATTTTTCTTTTATTTTGTTTTTCAATTTCATCTTATTTTACTTTTATTTTATTTTTATTTCGTTTTATTCTTATTTTATTTATTTTTATTTTATTTACAATTTTATTCATATTCATATTTATTTTTACTTTTTATTATTTAAGAAAAAAAAATAGATTAAAAAATAATAAGAGAAAGAAGATTGCAAAGATCCATTGTCTGAACTTCAATACGCTTATACCTCTCCCCATTTGGTGCCTATCTCCATGCGTTAGCTTGATATGTTATTAATTAGTGTACAAAAATGAAAAGCTAGTGTATATGGTTGATAGGAGATAGGGTGGCTAAGTTGCAGGAAGCAACCACCCTTTCCACTTCTCGCACGACTCAAGAAATATAAGGGATCAAGGACTTTAAGTTGGATTTTTTATTTGCCTCTGCCCGAGGAATTCATGATGAACCACACAGATAGAGGGGATCAAATAAATACGGGGGAAACGTTACTACAAAAGGGAGTCGAAATACACATCTAAAAAAAAGGAGAAAAAGGGAGGAAACAACTTGAGCAAGGAACCAAAGACTTGAACAAGGAAACTCAAGACCAGTAGCACAAAGAGAGCTCCGAGAGGTAAGCATTGGACCTTCAATGTTTGTTTGAGTAAGCATGATGTATGGGTGTTAAGCTTTATGCTTCATCTTCAACTTGAATGTTTGCCATGAACGAGCATGATACGTTGTATTCGTTGCATTTATTTGTTTAAATGTTTGGCTCATGATTCGAATATATCAAATGCCCTGTTATTGGTCAAGTGCTTAACGATCTTCTCCCATCATGGTACCAAAGACCACCCCCACCTTCAATTGAATCCTCACAGCCTCACCTTCCCACACCAATCTTTCCTCCTTCATTTCTTCATCCCAAAAAAACAAAAACCCAAATACATCATTCTCTCAACCATCAATCACTACAAGAAAATATCTTATTAGTAACCAATTTTAGTGGCTAAAAGTTGTTAGTCACTATAGTGACCAATTTAGATACCAATTTACAAAATTAAAATTTATTGGTTACTAAAATAGTCACTAATATAAATAAAAAAATTGTAATTGGTCACTAAATTTGTCACTAATTAATTAGAGAGCATTTTAGTAACTAATTTATTTTGGTAGCCAAAACTTAGGTAGCTAATTTTTAGTGACCAGTTTTCTTTGGTAGCCAAAACTGTGGTAGCTAATTTTAAAAACCAATTTAGTGACCAATTATAATTTTTTATTTATAATAGTAACTATTTTAGTAACCAATGATTTTTTTACTTTGTAAACTTGTATCTAAATTAGTAATTATAGTAACTATCAACTTTTGGTCACTAAAATTGGTTACTAATGAAGCATTTTCTTGTAGTGAATCATCATACACAAATCACACAACAAAAACATCTCCATCACTAGTAAGTCGTATGATGCTTTCACCTTCACCTCACACCTGCATAAAAAAACAACAGATACCCAAACGGCACCAATCAAACGGTGGTGGTCTTGGTCGCGATGGCCACAAGGTTTTGTGTTTAAGTGAGCCACTTTGACGCAAGAAGAGAAGGGGGAACTTCGTGGCTTTGCAAGTGGCGTCGTGGCGGCAGTCCAGGTCGCAAAGGCCAGAGGGTTGGTTGTCGTGGTGCTTGCAGACCCAATTACAGTGGCTGGCACAGTGGTAACGAGGTGCAGCGTCTATGGCACCTTTCTCTCTCGTGGAAGAGGAGAGTCGAGGTTTGGAGATGAATGGGCGCCGACGTGGATGCCGACAATGGCTGGAACCATTAATGTAGTCTCCGGCAAGCAGGGCTTTGCGGCTGTGAAGGGAAGTGGTGTTGTCATGTGGTCACACGCGGGAAGAAGAAGCAAGAAAATAGGCGATTTAAGAGGTTTGTTTTCGTCGGCAATCCCTTCAGTGGTGACCATCGCCGGTGGCGTCATATCTCGCCAACGGTGGAGCGTGTAGTGACGACATTTGCTATTGGAGTCGTGGTGGAGGTTTGCGGTGGTGAAGAAGAGAGGCTGCCAACTTTAATCTTGATTAGGTTTTTAGAAGAATTGGGATCTTCCCCTTTATTTTCTTTGTGCACCTCCTACCTTAGTATTTGCACCCCTCCCTTTTGTGTGGTTTGGATCTGTGTTTGCTCAACACACCTCTTTGATTACTGCACGCACCCCACATCATTATATGTCACACTTCATGCACATTATTGGTTTACTTCGTGTACCTCCATAATTGATAACCTCGCGCCCTATGTGTATGTTGGTCTTGCTTTGGGCCTGATTGTGTTTGTTGACTGCACCAAATTTTCACAGTTTACACTCTCCTTGTATTTTTGCTCTATTTTCAGATTTATACTTATTGCACCTCACTGTGTTTTACGCATACAACCTCCATGCATTTTTTTTAATTTTTATTTTTTTTATTTATTTTTTTCCCTTCATTTTATTTTTGTATAATCTTTTGTACACATGTTTTTTGCTAAAAAACATAAAAATATTTGAAAATTATAAAAAAAATAGAAAAAATATATAAAAAATAAAAATGTTCTCTTTCACTTTATTGTGTCTATTCAGTCGCCCGCATCGTGTGACACTCATTTTCAAAAATATCAAAAATAGTTTTCTTTCTCTTTTAGTGTTTGTCTAATCGCTCGTGTCGTGTGATACATATTTTCATGTAATCCAAAATATACCAAAAATTAGTCTAAAATTTCAAAATATAAAAATATCAACTTTTTTAAACAACAATATCTTTTTAAGAAACTACGTGATCTCCACTACGAGATATATAGGAGCAAGGTCAACCTTTATCAAGTTCACTTTCAAAAAAAATCAAATCATTTTCCAAAAAGCTTTGCAAATATCTCTTAAAGAACTATGTAACCCTGATTTCTCACTTTAAATGAGAATACGTAGGATCAAGGTCAATCCTTGTCGGGCCCAAAAATCAAAAAAAATATTTTTGTTTCTTTTTAGTATTATTTGTCTCATTATTTTTGGGGAAAATAATGTTTTGAAAAGCACATCAACTTTGCATGTTTAATTAAGGGTACCACCTTTGTACTAACACCTTTCCTACGCGTAACTGACTCTCGGATCCAAAAATTTGGTTTTTCGCAGACTTGCTTTATTTTTATGGTTTTCCATAGTTTTCCAGAAATAACTATGGTGGCGACTCCAAATCTCTTTTAAAACCTGTTTTCTTTTTTGGTTCTTCATCCTGTCACGATTTCAGTTGCGACAACTATTTATAATCCCCCTACATTTATAATTTCTTAATTTAATAAAATATTATTTTTTATAATGATAAATATATAAAATTTAAAAAAATTATAACACAACACAAAAAAAAAAAATTAACTAGGACTTTTAATTTCATTGATAAGTACCAAATTGCAGGGTACATTTGTTCACAATTACAATGCAAATATCAAGAAAAGTACAAAGTCATGATAGTTCTAATTTTACATCTAAATTTCATAATAATAAAAAAAAACACATTGTATTCTTTATCATAACAAACACACATATGCATATACTCCCCTATCACTAGTATGGTTTGTCATACAAAATTTGGTTCATTAATTTTTCCCCCAATATACATTTACTTTTCAATTCCTAAATTCAATTCCTTAATTATTCTCCCCCTTTGGATTCATCAAATGAAATTAAAGCAATTAAGAACAAGAATAATAACAAACAGTTTCATGAATTGAAGCACACATTACAAGGAATAAGAACCAACGACAAAAAAGAGAAAAAACATAGAACTGATATAATCAACACGCTGATATAGAAAAACAACAAACTGAAAAACATGACAAAACTCATAAAAGAGGAATGCAACACCAAAGATGTAATGCATGACCCTAAAAGCTAACCCAATTAGTCATCCTGATTATTGTTTCTGTTATGGAATGAAGTCATTAGATCATGAATGCCATGGATGTGATCATCCAACTAGTATTTATAGATGAACACATTTAATGCAGAATCAGCCAGTTAAATTGTGCAAATTTATTATATTGATTTTGTTTATGTAATCAAACCAGATGAAATGCATTAGATTATATGTATCAGATTAAAGCATTGTTTTTCCAGTGAATGTAAGCACATTGGAATCACGCAATGTAAGACCCGAGAAATTTAAATAATTAAATAAATAATTTTTTAATAAGTGCAGGTAGTGGGAACCTTTATGGAATTTAATGCTAGCCTTTATGACATGAAAGAGTACTAGCTCAAATGGTTGAGAGTACTTGGTTGTGTTGAAAGGACTTGGGTTTGAGTCCTATGTATGCCAATTGTGTATTACTTTAATTGTTAATTATTTTGGTAATATGCTTGATCATGAGGAGAGATAATATAATCCTAAATTTATAGAAATTATCATGAAACATGAATTGGTTGAATGGTTGTGCATTGTCTTAACATTGGCATGGTTGTGTGTTCGAACCTTAGTAGACATGGATTAAGCTTCCTTTTTGGTAAAATTATTTTTCGCATGGATAGGAAGGGTTAGAAAAGCAATTTGGAAGGGCCAAGATGGAAGGTAACAAGGGAGGTCATAGTTGATCAAGATGAGACTTCAAATTAGCAAGTTGAGCAAGAAGAACCAGGTTTGGGGAGCTGAACCCGAAATTTGCATGTTAGTTGATATATTGCATGGTGTATGATAGAATATTATATGTTTTCCTCTTAATAAGCTCATATTTCTAGGTTTCTGGAAAACTTCCAGAAATCGCCAAGCGGGCCTTCAAAGTCGTTAGGCCACTCATAACATTTTCTGTGTAATTCTAGGTTCTAGGGATGAACCGCCTGCTGGCATGAATTGGACACCAGGCGATACATGCTTTTCAACCCAGTTTTCTAGGTTTCTGTATGATCCGTCTGGTGGTGATGAACACCCGTCAGGTGGCGCGAGCTAAATGTGACTCATTTTTGCTGTTTTGGGGTTTATGGGTAATTCCAATTAGGAAAAAAAGGAGTTGCATTTGTTGGCTGATCATTGGATACAAAAATTATTGAATAACATTGCAATTGGAGTTAATTGGATTAGATGAACAAAATTTTAGGATTTGGAAACTTGGGGTTTTATGTTCTAGAATTAATGATTGTATGAATTGAACTAGAAATGTTAATGGATATGGTTTGGGTTGGGAAATGTTACAATAGTAAGCATGATCACTTGTAGGGTTGTGAAAATAAGTATAGCAATGAAATTGGGGATTTTTGGAACCTTCGCAGGTGCATGAATTTTTGGGTGGTATCCATAATTCTATGCACCGCCAGGCGGCACCTTGCTTGCCACCAGGCGCCAACGCAAAAACAAAGAGAACTGCATGGCTTTGAAGATATTGTGGGTTTGGCCATTTTGTGAGTTAGATTATGAAGAAAATGGAAGTGAGCAAGACTCGGATAGGGGCCTAAGGTGATGCTATATGTATATCCTATTAGCATAAATTATATTGAGGTATTAGTGTGAATTGGAAGAGTTGTTATGGTATCAACAATGTAGGGTAGGTTAATTACACTAAGGTCAGACATGTGTCTGTGATAGAAGAAGATGAGAAGTCTGGAGACTCTTTAGTAATTGGCAAATTATAAGTGTAGGAAAACTATGCTCCTAAATATTGGTGTTATCATTGGAATGATAGTAGAGCTATTTGGGGGGATTGATTCTAGTTGATTAAGCTACTAAGACATGAACTTTAATTGAGAACAATGCTACTAGTAATGGAAGTTGGAGCATCTAGGAGTGTTATCCTATGATGGGGTTCACATGTGGACAAGGTTCCAAATTGAATTGGTATGAGTATCTTGGCAAAAATTAGGCAGTATCAGGTGGAGAGGAAATATGGGCATAAGATTACTTAACTTAGAGATTTAATGTGAGATTCCAAGGAGTGGGAAGTGTACGAAAAGGTTCTGCAGGGTCTGAAACCTTTATTGTGCGAGTATTGGTGTAGCGCTTGGTGGTGGTGTTGGAACCGCTAGCCGATAGCTGCAATTCCAAAGGGCAACATGGACGTGTGGCCTCTAGTGGTGAGGTCCGTCCCGTCAGGTGATACCTGTAGAGGTAGTGTGTTCAAGGGCATTGGGTGCCTGGCGGTAGAGAAGTTCCACCAGGCGGAGCGCCAGGCGATAATGTAGGGGTAGAGACTTGTGTGATTTGGATGTGCGTGGTCTACAATGCTTTGGATAGTACCTTAAAGATGGACTTGCTAGAGTATTCCTTGAGTTGTGGCTTAGAATGACATCCCTTGAGTTTTGGCTTGGGATAGAGGGTAAACACGTGGCATTCTTTGAGTTGTGGCTTGGAATGACATCCCTTGAGTTATGGCTCGGGATGGTAGTGGACACAAGCATTCCTTGAGTTGTGTCTCGGATTGACGAGTGTTACTGGTATGGGTGTGCGAGTTGTGGCTCGTACGGAGGGTCTCCACTCAATTGAGCAATCACCGATTTTGGCCAATGATGTGCTAATCTTGTGTCGAGAGTACGAACTATGGTTCGTATTAGGGACTCCACCTGGCGTTATGGAATGTGGTCCGTAGCATGTTTCCCGCACGTGTTCTACAAGTTGTGGCTTGTAAGTGGTGGCAGCACATGGTATCTTGAGGTTATCATCTAAAGACGTAGAACATGGATAACATGGTGGTGGACATGTGATATGGAATCAAAGGATAAAGTTTCGTTGATGAGTGTATGCATATATGATTGAATTGTATATATAACTTTATATTGTTAGCTCACCCTATCAGCTTGTGTTTGGCGATGATCGTGTAATGTGTTACATGGGATCAGATGATGTTGCAAGTAGTGTTGGTGAGGCATAGATTGGAGTAGGGCAGCATGGGATTTAATGATTTCCGCTTATTTTTGTTATTTTGTAATTTGGTTTCAACAACAATTTTGAAATTGTAAGACTTGGAGTTTAAATTACAATGATTGTAATTGACAATTGATGTATGGTTTTCATTTTCCCGCGTTTTGGGAAATTCGTTATAATAAATGTAGTTTGACTTTCTATTTTGTTTATTTTATTTTAAAATTAGTAATATCTAACCAGGATGTTACACACAACATATATGCTTTATGGTCAATGCAATCTGAAAAGAAACAAATAACTTATGCAATAGATGTTACACATAGACTATACCTTATCATTTGACAATAACTTTGACCCATTCAACTATTGAATTTGTTTTATACAAATATTTATTGTTAAGTGAAATGAACACATAGATTTGTAAAATCAACATGTTAAAAATTCATCAAATAATAACTTCATGAACATAGTATCTAATGAAGTGAAATCAACACATAAATTTGTAAAATCAACAAATTTAAAAATATGTAAGATCATGCTTTCTACACGCAACATTGATTAAGTGAAATCAACTCATAAATTTGTAAAAGCAACAAGTTTAAAAAGATGTAAGATCATGCTTTCTGCACACAACATTGAATAAGTGAAATCAACACATAAATTTGTAAAATCAACAAATTTAAAAATATGTAAGATTATAGTTCCTGCACACAAAATTTGTTTAAGTGAAATCAAAACATAGAATTATAAAACTAACATGCTAACTATGTCAGATCATATTTTATACAACATTATCTTATTTAAATGAAATCAACACATGAAGTTATAAGATTAACAGGCTAGAAATATATCAGACCACATTTTTCATATCCAATACTCCTAGTTTAATTCTTAACTTGTTAAACCTATCACAAGCTAATGGCTTTGTGAATAAATCATCTAATTAATTTTCTGTTTTAACAACCTAAATTTCATAATCACCTTTTAAAACATGATCTCTAATGAAGTGATGTCTTATTTCAATATGTTTAGTTTTAGACAATACAATGGTACCTTTACCAACTTCACTCCATAATCCAAGAGTTGATGCTTAAGCCATATGATTTTTGCACAAGAATATCCAGTTACAATATATTCTGCCTCAACTGTGGAAAGTGTTACACAAGCTTGCTTCTTGTTATTCCATGATATCAAACTCGAGCTAAGTAGATGGCAAATTCCACTTGTGTTTTTTCCTATCCAATTTGCAACCTTCAAAGTCAGAATCTGAAAATCCACTTAGACTAATCTTAGAGTTACCTAGATACCATAATCCAACACTAGTTGTCCCTTTCATATACTCTTTGCAGCTTTGTAGTATGATTCCTTCGAATTGGATTGATATCTTGCATACATACAAACACTAAATTGGATATCTGACCTACTTGTAGATAGATAGAGCAAAGATCCTATTATTCCTCTGTATTTGGTATAATCAATTTATTGTCCAGCCTCATCTGAATCCATATAGTAGTTTATAGCAATTGAAGTGCCAACTTCCTTGTAATTCTCCATTTCAAAATTTTTCAATAGGTCAAACAATATTTTGTCTGGCTTAAAAATGTTCCCTGCTCAAGTTGTTTAGCTTGTAGCCCTAAAATGTAGGTTAACTCAACCATCATGGACATTTCGAATTCACCCTCTACAACAAATTCTTCACACATAGAGTTATCATTTGAGCAAAAGATTATGTCATCAACATACACTTGAACAAGTATCACATCACTTTCATGTTTTCTAATAAAAAGTGTTTTATCAACAACACCTCTAACATACCCTTTTGATAGTAAAAATGTGCTTAACCTTTTATACCATTGAGGTGGTCTTGCTTTAAACCATATAAGGCCTTTTTCAATTCAAAAACATGATTAGGGTAAAAATGATCTTCAAAACCATGTGGTTGTGATATATACACTTCTTCATTCAAGAATGCACTTTTAACATCCATTTGAAACAATTTGAAAGTACACATGCAAGCATAATAACAATCTCAAAGCTTCTAGTCTAGCAACAAGTGCATATGTTTCATCAAAATCAATACCTTTCTCTTGATTATAACCTTTAGCTACTGTTGACAAAAAGAAGAAGATGGACATCTTTCTCCAATAAGGAGTTTTGATGATGATGACTTATGAAGAAGTATGGAAGACTTGATGATGATGCATGGAAAAATGTTGAAGACTTTAAAGAATGCTTGGATTCAACAGATTAATTAAAGACTTAAGAGTTTAGTTGTTTAAAGTCTTGTAATATGTGTACATTATTTAAGATAGTTAAATTAGTAGGTCAAGAGTCAAAAGGCAGAACTTAAACAGTAGAGCACTAAAAGAAAGTCTTATTTTTACAAAACGCACTATGATAATCGATTATCACTTATGCTAATCGATTATCATAAGTTTTCTTTTAAATTTTTCAAAAACTGCTCTGGAATAATCAATTATTTCAGAGGATAATCGATAATCAGCGCGAAACAATGTTTTTCAGAAACTACTCCGGAATAATCGATTATCACTTATGATAATCGATTATCTATGGCAGTTGTGACTTAACTTTTCATATTCTTAACCTAATTTCTAAATAGGCTTCTATAAATAGAGTGGTAGACTTTCATTATCAAATACAGAAGATAGAGAAGTCTGAGTACTTGAGAACTCTCTATGGGAAGGCTTTGAAAAACCTAGTATCGGTAGAGCGATAACTTTCATCAAGTGGGATCTTGAGTGATTGAGTGTTGCTGTTGTTGCTAGGAGAAGCCAGTCAACCTTTGTGTGATTCAAAGGAAGGTGTTTTCATCCCTTGTGGATTTCAAGGGAAGTGTCTTCATCTCTTGTGTGATTTAAGAGAGGTGTTTTCTAAATCCTAATCTTTCTTATCATTGATTGTAAGTTTGGTTTATTTTAGTGATTGAGTTAATCTCGTTTTGTAGAGATTAACAACTGGACGTAGGGTCTTTTGATTCGAACCAGTATAAATACTTTGTGCAATTTTCTCTTCTCTACTCTCTTTATTTTATTGTGTTTATTAAAATAAAGGAAATATTTTTAATTGATCTTTGATATTAAAAGGGAAAATTTTAAAAGCACAATTTTTATTAAGAACCCAATTCACCTCCTTAGTTTTTGTCCAAACGCCAAACATTCCCCTACACGATACCAACAACTACTAGCTTAGCTTTGTTTCTAACTATGCTACTATCTTCATCCATTTTATTTCTAAACATCCATTTTGTGCCAATTATATTCATATCATCACTTCTAGGAACATATAGATTATACATTATTTCTAATGAATTGATTAAGTTCATCTTGCATGGCAATGGTCTAATTATTATAACATCCCTTTGAGGTGTCACAGTTACTATCATTCAATACATCATTCACATTTTTGGGTTCAACTTGTGATACAAAAGCAACATGTTCACAAAAGTTATTAAGCTTGCATTTAGTAGATACTCCTTTATCAATGTCACCAACAATGTTGTCCTTTGATAGCTCTTTGGAAGTAGTCCAATCCTTTAGTAAGTTGCTATGAATGGGAATTTCAGTTTATTGAATTTCCTTTTCAACTGATCTATTTTTTGTTCCAGCTTGTTTTCCTAGAATAACATCATCTTCATCAGCATCAATTATCACTTGACCTTGCAACTTTGAGTTAGATTCATCAAATTGATGAAAAATTAACCCCAACCAAGGATGGAGGCACATGCTTAAGAAGACTAAGCATGTTTAGAAAAGGAAGTTCACTAATCCTTCATCCCTTTTCATTGTTCTTTGTTATTTTTTATTCCCTAAATTGACTTAGTTGAATCAACCTTAGTTGACTTCTTGACCTTTGACTAGGTTTGACTTGTTGACTAGAGTTGACTTGAGTTAAGTCAACATGCTAATCTTTGTTTATTTGCTTTGTAGGTTAATTAGGAGTAAGAAAGCAATGTTAGGTGGTGCATGGTGATTGAGGAGCATAAATGATGTGGAGGAGAGAGTAAAGCAAAGGCATAAAGCATAAAGTAAAAGGCATAAAGCAAGTGTACCTATGTACCTTTGGTCTCCTTTGTTTTTAACACACTTTGGCCACTTTTTGGAGACATATGAGACACATTCTTGGTCTCCTTTTGTGCTAGAACGAAATTAGCCTTGCATACACTATAGTTAGCTCTTTTGTCTCTCATTTTTGTAATCTTATTTGACCTAGTTTCTAGAAGCTAGGGTTAGGTTTTTGTAGAGACATCCTTAGGTATCTTTTATTTGCATAGAGGCCCATAAACTCTTCTATATAAGGGGGTCTCCTAGACATGTAAAAGGGTTGATCATTTTGAAGTAAAAACACTTTTGTGTCTCAACCATTTATGAGAGTTTCCTCCATAGGGAGTGAATACTTTTAAGCCTTATCTTGCATAGCAAGTGGCGACACATATTCACTCATCTTCAAGGTTGCCATGGGTTCTAGCCTAGCCTTGTAGTGGTGTGCTTCTCACATTTTTTACCATTCTTTTCCTTTCCATTTTATGTTTTCTTCTTCCTTTAATTGTTCTTGGTTTTCTATCGTTTATGTGCATTCCATTTCCTTTTTGTTTTGAATCAATCCCTCATCTTCTTCTCTTGAGCTTTATGAAAGGAACCTTCACATCTAGATAGCATACTATCTTAATGTCCAGTGGGGATTTTACTTAGTTTTCTTGATCAACTCACACCAAATTCAATAATCTTAAAAGAAAACAAGATAATCCTTCATCACAAATACAACAAGTATAGATTCTTCAAAAATCATAACCCTTTTATTATAAACTCTATATGCATGAACTTGTAAAATAACCAAGGAAGATTCCTTCATCAACTTTTGCATCAAATTATCCAAGATTTTCTTTACCATTATTCAAAATAAAGCATTTATAACCAAACACCTTTAAGTGAGTCAAAACAAACCTTCTACCCTTGAAAAGCTCATAAGGGGTTTTCTTCAAAATAAGCCTAATCAAGACATAATTTAAAACATAAATGGTTGTGTTGACTGCATCAACCCTGTTAACACCTAATTTTGTCCAGCTTAATAAGAATCTCTTTTAGGAAAAAAAAATAATAAAATGAAATAATAATAAATAATAAATAAGTAAATAATATTAAAAGAAAAAGAAAAAAAGAAAACTTTTTGTTTGATTAGGCCCAATCTTTTTTCTGACATTTCCAATCTTCCATTTGTGTTTTCCTTTTACACCTTATTTTTTATTTTTTTAGCCCATTTTTTATCCTCTCATACCACCATTCACTTTTCTACCACCTTTTTTCCATTCTTAGCCCTACTCTATGCCTTTCTACCATTCACTAGGCGAGCAAATTCGCCAACGAGTGATGCTGACAAAGAAAAAAACTTTAAATGAAAAAAATGCTAAAAATACTAGGTTACCTCCCAAGAAGCATTTTTTTAACGTCATTTCAACTCGACGCATGATATTTATAGTTCGTGATTTGTCCTTCTAGTGTGCTTCTTTGAGAATTCTCCTCTTTATACTGTTGTTTCTTCGGGTTTTTCTTTCAATCAACGGATCGTAGAGTAATTGATCAGCCGAAATCTTGCTTCTCATGCACAATCAAGAAAACTAGAAGGAACATATTAATGAGTGAAAATAATAAAGACAAAACAATTTTTTCTTTTTTTCTTTTTGACAACGCCAATTATAGTCCCTGACAACGCCACCAAAAACTTGTTAAGAGTTGGCAAGTGTTCCAAATCGCATAGGTAATATAGTGGACAAGTCTAGATATCGTCTCCCACAAGGACTAATGTGATTTCAATTAACTGATTAGTTACTAATAAAGGATGAGAATAACAAAACATGTTTTGATGTTTAAATAAAAGATAAATTTGTAATTAAATGTATAATGGAAACAAATAGCTTGATTGAGGAAAATATAAGATAAAAATCTCACTGGGATTGGGTATCATGATTCCGTTCAAAGTAAAAGCAACAAACAATATATTGCTAATTTCGTATCTCACACTCACATCATTTGTAACATGCCTCGATTTTTTCGTAGACAAGCCTAAACTAGAATAATAAAAACTCTATGTCTAGCAATTTTTAGAATTATGTTTGCATTAATGACCAATATGTTGATTCTTAAGAATGACCAATGACCACATCTATGTCTAGCATGTGAAATCAATAGTTGCTTTATCCTATTTAGGTTTCCCAAACTATCTTTCGGATCACCGATACACCCACATATGCACCATATCTAAAACATGCATTTAAAGATCATAATATGGGTTTCAAATTGTCTTTCAGATCAGTATGGACTCCCGCATGTGGAAAATCATAGACTATGTAGTTAAAACAAGAATAAAACATAAGAGATTATGGAAAATGATTATATTGAATGAAAAATTCACAGAGAATTAAGAATACTTTACACTCAACCCTCGTGAATGAGGTAGTTAGCTACTTTTAGACATACTAAACACAAGACTATTGTTGAAATTGAATGCCTTCATCCTTTGAAATGCCTTTCTACCTTCAAATGTAGAGATATTAAGTTTCTTTCTCCCCAAGAGTGTCTCTCCCTCGAGAGGGGAGGTACCCCAAAAGGGGTGTTAGTCCACACAATGCGATGTCCTCTTTCATTTCTGACAGGCCCCTTATTTATAGATTTTTCGAATAGACTGGCTTGCAACTTTGTACTTGTTTGTGTATTAGAATATCTTGAATATATTTCTTTTAATCTTCTAAAGCGAAATATCTTTCAGATATTCTTCAAATATTATGTCTGGTAATTGAAGTAACCAACTTGGTGGATAACTGATTTTGTTGATATTCTTTTAATATTCAGTACTCCATTGATTATGTTGATAATCTTCTTAAACCTCTAACATTTCCACTTATTTGAAAAATATAAGCAAAATTTTTATCTTTTCCAAAATTTATTAAATAAAACCTGAAATATCCAAAAGATAATGGTAAAATAATAAAAAAAGAATAAAAATAAACAAAATAAAAACATGATAATGTCAATTATCATCTAACTTAAAGCACATCCCACATATCCTTTGCACAACCATATTGAGAAACTCTAAAAAACGCATCCATGTTCAATGCGGATGTTAGGAGGTTCTTAGTTGCACAATCATATTGAGCCTTAGTCTTCTCATCTTGATTCAGTGAAAATTTCCATGCGAATTTTCCAAAACTGATAGTTCACACCACTAAACATAGGTGGCCTATGTATAGAAGCACCTTCTGCAAAAGAGTTTTAGGATCAAACATGAATATCAATTGTAAGTAATGAAGGAAGTAATTAACCAAGAATGGGTGTTGAATTGGCCTTTTCGAAAACTTTAATTCCTTTTAAACTTGTAAAAAACCCTTTTAGTTGAACTAGAATGACCATGAACTCAGTGTGCAATTACTATTGGAACATGAATTTTTAATCGATTAGAAAGAAAGTTAATAGGTTGATTTCATTAATCATAGAGTCAACCAGATATATCAATATTTTTTAGGTTTCATCATATCTTTGGTCCCTATTTTCGTAGCGAAATCTCAATTTAGTTTCTCTATTTTTTTTCATCTCAATTTGGTCCTTATTTTGGAAATTTGATCTCAATGTAGTCCTTTCCGTTAGTGGTACAATAACAACGTTAAATGGGGTGCCACGTATCAGTTCCTCAATTTTTTGAATTTCTTTTATTTTTTTTTTGAATTTTTTTTGAATTTTCATTTATTTTTTTTAATTTTTTAAAAAAATTAAAAAATTTGCCACGTGTCAAGCTATCATTGTGCCACATGGCAGTGACAATGACAAGTGTCAGTATTATACCAAGTGTCATTTCCTCAATCTCAATTTGGTCCCTGTATTCTAATTTTTGTCTCAATTTAGTCCCTATTTTTGTAAAAATAGTGCAATTTCGTCTCTTTCCAAATTGAAACAAAAATTAATTTTTATATAAATTTTATACAAATATTTCTTAAATTTGATATTTTTATTCAAATTGATATTTTTATTATATATTTTAACATAGCTAAGTTTATTTAAATTTGTGTTTCACATTGAACTTTACTTAAAATTGTTTTCAAATTTTAAATTTATATGTTTTTTATTGTTACATAAACTAGTTAATTTATGATTTTTTTTCTATTAACATTATTTTCTTTTTAACAACTTTAAAACAATTTTAAATAAAGTTCAATGTAAAATATTAATTAAATGAACTTAATTTTGTTAAAAATATTTACTTGAAATATCAATTTTGATAGAAAAATTTGTGTACATTTATATAAAAATTAAATTTGATTTTAATTTGGAGAAGGACTAACATTGTTAAATTTTTACAAAACTTGGGACTGAATTGATACAAAAATTAAAATAAAGGGACCAAATTGAGAAAGTAATGACATAAGTGACACATGTCATTGTCACTGCCACATGGCACGATGAAAGCTTGACACATGGCAATTTTTTACTTTTTTAAAAAATTCAAAAAATGGAGGAACTGACACGTGGCACCACATTAACGCTATTATTGTACCACTAACAGAAATGACTATATTGAGATCAAATTTCCAAAATAGGGACCAAATTGAGATGAAAATAATAGAGGGACCAAATTGAGATTTCATTACGAAAATATAGACCAAAGGCATGATTAAACCTATTTTTTAACATATTAAAACATAGAAACAATAGATTGACTTACTAGAAAATTATGCAGAAAAACGAAATTGATGATAAACTCGTAAACAATTTTAGCAACTCGTCAAGATTGATTACAATCTGTAATACACACAAAGTTACAACTTCATATTATATAGAATCACACAAATACCATACACAGATTGCTAAAAATAGATTTCTTGATGTTAACACTCAATTTCGTCCGGATAGCATGAATAGAATAAATTGTAAATAAAATGATCTTTTAATAATTATAAGGGTAAAATATGTTTTTGGTCCCTTAACTTTCAGTGAATTTTGGATTTAGTGTATTTCGAAACTTTGGACCAATTTAATTCTTCATCTTTCGAATACGTATATTTAGTCCTTTTAATCAAATATTGTTAAATTTATTTGACATTTCAAGCACGTTTTATAATAGTGTTTGACTTAACATTAAAGCAAAAATGTGTCAAACAATATAACAACTCAAATACAATCATGAAATGCGTACAAAACATCAAATAAACCTAACAAAATTTGATTAAACTGACTAAATTCATGTATTTCGATAGATAATAACTAAATTGGTCCAAAGTTTTGAAATGAACTAATTCCAAAATTCACTAAAAGTTAAGAGACTAAAAACATATTTAACCCTAATTATAATTATAATTTTCTTATTTCCTAGAAAACTAATTTAAATATATAATAAACTAACTAAAAGTGTGTAAAATAGAAAAGTAAATGAATAGAAAAAGATAAAAAAAAAATACTTTTATAATGAAAGTAAGTTTTTATAAGATAAACACCACAAAAACATAAAAATAATTTTTATGATCAAGAATAGGAATAAAAAAAAAGAGATTTTTATAACAACAAATAAAAAATAAAAAAATAAAATATAAAAACAATTTTTAAATAATCAAATAGTTTAATAAAATAAATTTGAATTTGTATAAAGAATGGCCAAAAGATAACCAAAGTTAACGGTAATAAAAACTATAAAATAATATATATTTTTTAATCAAATATTTAAAATGATAAAATATGGGTTTTTTTATCGTTTTTAATTCAAGAAAATGATAAAATAAAAACTATAAAGAGAATGTTTTTAATCTTTGTGAAAATGAGTCTACGCTCATTTGAAAATTGGGTTTTGGTTAACAAAATAATAATCGTTTTCTCCTCCAATAGTAATACCCTCTCTTGAAAATATGGGTTTCTTTTTCACTGTTATCTCACCAACAACATGCAACCTATCCTTTCTTTTTTCTCTCTCTCTCTCCCTCCATGTATATCTCCACCAACAGTTTCTCTCACCTATGATATAAAAGAACACACACCAGAGAAAAAAGGGACCGAAAAAAGCACTTTTTTAAAAGGTGAAAGCCACCAAGCATAGAGCTCTAGGAAGATCGGAGAGAGAGAACCCACATTTGAGAAAGAACGAAGAGGAAGAAGAGTGTTTTTATGTGTTCAGTCGTTGAATGTAAGATTCCAACACTGGTATATGTATATGCGCTTTTGTTCTAATTTTGTTTAGGTACTGGTTTCCACCTCGTTTCTTTATCTCATTCATACGACAATAAATAAGAAATAGGGGCTTCAATCGTCGCTCATTGTTCCTGTTTCTTGATATGTATATACATGTATTGGTGTTTTGTGTTTAGTGTTAATAATCTCTAGGATGCTTTTAGCTCTCTCTATATATGTGGGATTAAACCTTTGCTTACCAGTAGAAAGGTCCACTAATAGGTTGCTTTATTTTGGTGTGTTGTTACATTCTCTGCATATATAGTTTTTTTTTTTTTATTTGAAGGAAATAGCGACTTAGTCTTTCTATGCCATAGCTTGACTTTTCTTTCACATTGCAATGAATGCATGATGCACTCCTAATATATATCCGATTCACAACTTAATTGCATGTTTCATTTGAACACAATGGCATAAGTGCACATGACTAGAATTAATGCAAGACATCTCATCCTTTTATATAAAACTTAATGAATGCATGAGAAAGGCGTGGGAACCGCTAGATAATCTTTATCTTCACTTAAGGTTTCCTAGAAGTAATTATAGGTATAACATCAATTAAGAGTTAAAAACATAGGTAGGTACGTGTGCTTTGTTTTCTTTCTTTTTCTTTGTTTTCTTTGTTTTTCTTTTTTTCTTTCTTTCCTCTTTCATTCATAATCATTCCAATTCATTCCAAATGCTTATTACGTTCAATCTTGAACTTGTTTGGTGGTTAAGTTTTTATGATTTTAATTATCATATCTTATTTGATGGTTGAGATTTTATAATGTTAATTGTCGTGTCGAGTCTCAGACTCCCTTGATAATAATTCTTTTTTATAACTTTTTATCTTGACGAGTCTCAGACTCGCTTGATAATCATTTTTTTTCATTCACTTTAATTATCATGTCAAGTCCTAGACTCGCTTGATAATAATTTTTTTTCATGACTTTAGTCACTATGTCGAGTCCCGGACTCGCTTGATAATCATTTTTTTCATTCACTTTAATTATCATGTCGAGTTCCGAACTCGCTTGATAATAATTCTTTTTCATAACTTTAATTATGTCGGGTCCCGGACTCGCTTGATAATCATCCTTTTTTCATAATATTAATTATCATCTCTCAAAATAATTTTAGTTTTTTTTAATTTTATTATGAGTCTCATACGTGTTTGATGTTTAAGATCTTTCAAAATATTTTTTATTTATCATGTCGAGTCTCGAACTCGCTTGATCCTTTTTTCATAATATTAATTATCATGTCTAATCTTGTGCTTGTTTGATAATCAGATTTTCCTAACATTAGTTATCATGTTGAGTCTGAAACTTGTTTAATAATTACTTTTTACAACATATAATATCTCTCTAAATATTTCATCTTTTCTAAACAATGTTTTATTTAAAACTACATGATCCCTAATTTTCCATTATGAACGGAAATATGTAGGAGGAAGGCCAAGTCCTTGTCGGGTTCACCTTCGAAAAAAATTAAAATATTTTCAAAATTATTTTCTATAGTCTTTTATTTAGAACTATGTGATCCTTGATTTTCCATTATGAATGGAAATACGTAGGAGCGAGACGAAGTCTTTGTCGGGTTCACCTCCTAAAAATTTAAAATGTTTTCAAGATTTTTTTTCCAAATAGTTTTTATAGAATTACGTAACCCTGATTCTCCATTCTGAATGGAAATACGTAGGAACAAGGTCAATCCTTGTCAAACCCAAATGAAAATTTCAATAATAATTTCTTTAATATTTTGTATTTGTTTGTTTGTTTGATTTTTTGCGGGAAACTAAATATTTTAAAAAATTGCATTAATTTTGCACACTTAAGTAAAAGGAACCGTCTTTGGATGGACGTTGTGGGGTGCAAATACCTTCGCCACACGTAATTGACTCTCGAACTTGGTTTCAAAGACTAAGAGAGAGAGAGAGAGTTTTATACTGGTTCACTCAAAACTGAGCTACATTCAGTTAGTTAAGGCAACCTTAGCTTGACTTTGCACTATTTCAAAAGAATTACACAATCCACCAACGTCACAACACTTATTTATACTTCAATGCTTCAGCTTCTTCAAGTGTATACTTTTAGAGTCTTAGAGCACTATTTCTCTACCATTTTAGTAGCATGACAATCAAACCGACCTAAAATTTTTGACCTAAAAAAGAATTACCCAAAAAAGGATATCAAAAATTGCTTATTCAAATATTAAATATTAATTAAATTAAATTAAATTAATTTACAAATAAAAGGAAGAATAAAAATAGAATTTTGGACTCTTTTCTTTTAACTTGGTGACCTCTTCACCATCACAATTAAAGATTATCTTTGCACAATTCATACAATTTTGGAGATAAAATTTATATATAAAATAGTAACAAAATAATATTAACTTATATCAATATATGTCTATACTTATCGGTGAGAGTTACATACCTTGGAAGACTTTTACTTTCCAATAGTGTAGAACAATAACAACATGTTGATCCTCTCTAGATCCAAGAAAGACATTTAACTCATCAACATAGTGACAAAATAAAGTACATTTCATTTTAAATTTATTATACAAAAATGGGGTTGATTAGAAATTTACAATGACAGGTTTACAACAAATAACATATAGCAATGGCAAATAACAAATAATTATATTACCCATGAACTTCGATAGAAATGACATTGATGTTCGTCTTCCTACCACCTTTTTATATATCTCTCTTGTATCTACATAAAACAGTAAAAACTTACCCATTTCATATTTGATATTATATATCATTTAAAGAAAATAGTAAACATAATCATAATTTTACCAACTAAATAGCCGGTATCAAAGCGAGGAGCATTGATGGTAGACAAAGGAATGTACTCATTGTTCGTTTTGGGCACTAAGTTATAACCAACTAAAACAACTTTCGTACCAAATTGAAAGTTTATTTCATAGTTACCATTGGTTGTTCTAAAAGAACCACCACTACTAGAAACATTGAATGATTGTATGGAGTAGACCTTATCCTCACCGATATCCGATTGGAATTTGTATATCAACGTGCATCTTGTAACATCCCTAAGGATTATTACCTAAATAAATAAATAAATAAGGAAAAGAAATTTAAATCCTCATGATATTATTATTCCCAAACGCGGGAAAATTTTAAAATATTTAAACACGCGCCAAAAATGATAAGAAAGTAGTCATAAAGACGTTACAGTTTCCAAAATCCATAATCATAAATAAAAACATAAAAAAATATGCCTAGCTCTAATCCCAGCTAGCCCTCACTCCGTCGCCTGAGCATCCTCAACATCACCTGTATTCACATATGCTCCCATGTAACGAATCACACAATCATCGCCATACACAAACAGAAAGAGTGAGCTGAGAAAAATAAAAACAGCATATATATATATATAATGTGAAAAATAAGACATACACCCATCTTATTCAATCTACTTAGTTCTTGGCCAAGACCTTAACCCCAAGGCTGTATAGCCTTCAATTCACACAAAAGGTTAGCCTTGGACTCGGGAATATGATGCTCACACGAACCTGCCCCCTCGTGGTCCTGCCTCTACGAACCTCCCCGCTCGTAGTCCTGCTTTACGAACCTCCCCGCTCGTAGTCCTGCTCTACGGACCTACCCGCCCGTAGTCCAACACATGTGATCCACCAGCCCCGTACCTCCCCGCTCGTATCCCCACGCAAGAGTAACTTGATATGAACCTCCCCGCTCATATCATCAAATGTTAACCACCATCCATGAACCTACCTGCTCATGGCACAACATCTCCCGATCCAAGTGTAGCATCATTGCTTAAAACACACCCCAAACACAGGTCAATGTCTGCAGAATTTCTGCCCGGCGTAGCACCAAGCGCTGCTAGGCGAAACAAGCCCAGATCGCCTGGCGGTACCTTCCCACTGCCAGGCGCTAGCGCCCGTCCAGCTCCACTATTTTTCAGTCACCGCCTGGCGGAGCAACCCTTGCCGCCAGGCGCTACGCGGTGCAGGGAACTTTGATGCTAGTGCTATCGCCTGGCGCACATGTCCAGGCTACCAGGCGCCATCACAGTAGCGATGTTCTACTTGTTTTTAGCACCCAACACCGTTTGGCTTAAGATCTCAAAGCCATCTTAGAAGTCCCGAATTCACTCCTCAATTGAATGTTATCTTCTTGATAATTCACAACTCCCAATTGGTTCCGGTATTTATTGCTCACAATTGTTAAGTCCTTTAATCAAGGCCTACCCACTTACCAAATATTTCACATTTCATAATCTCCTAAACAAGCTCATTAGCAATCCTAGTTTGCACCAAATTTGGTTATGCATCCTTTCCTCATTCCGTTATTATGCCTATTATCGCACTTTCTACTCATAGGCAGTTTTATCACCTTTCAATAGTATACACTTATTTTTCCAGTTTTATTCCACTAATTTCAGATATCCAACTTCCCACCCTGCATCACCATCACCAACCATACCCAATGATATTTACACCAATCCACATTCATAACTATAATTCGACACTATAGATCAACTATTACTTGTTTCCCTTCTATCTACTACCCCATTCACCCTTTCATCTATAACCCCAAAGATTCCCAATTCTCACTAATTAGTACGTGAATCCTCAATCCTCATTCCATTACCCCTCCAAGAAGATTTCCTCATTCACTTACACACTACTCCTAACATACCATACCTTCCAACTCCTCCCCATGTCTCAATATCAATAAGTCCATGTGTACCAATTTCCTCCACTTTATTTATGACTAGTTTTCCTATTCCAACATCCCCCATCAATGTTTATCGCGCCCATTCAGAACACGACACTTCAACTACCTCTACCGTTGCCGCCGTCAGGCGGTACACCAGTACTAGACACAAAACAATTTTTTTTCGCACCAGTTACGTGATTCCTCCTAGCTTGATTTGATACCCAATCGAATTACACCAAACCTCACTAATTCATATTAATTTTACCAAACCAGAAAGCCTAATATTATCTCTTTTGAGCCATGGAATTATTGGTATAGTCAACATCAATTGATCATTCCTTCACTTCTAAGAACCCAAAACCTCTTATCATAATTATTCATACATGATTTTCTATAAACACTGCCAATTCCAATTTCATAAATATTATACACACATTATATCACACATAACATCACATTCGGAATTCAAAATGACCCAAGCACCAACCAAAAGCCAAGAAAACCCACACACTGTGTCGCGTTGCCTGGCGGACATTCAACCCTGCCAGGCGGTTCAAGCCAAACTCAAGAACAACGCTAACCTCTGGTGCGTCGCCTGGCGGCAGGGGTTGAGCCGCCAGGCAGTTTCTGGGGAAAACCCAAAAACTCCCAAAAATAGTGCAGAAACAACGTAACCAAACACAGGGTTCATGCAACTATGATCATACAATTCACAGTATAGTGATTACGAATAAGAACATGCAGAAACAACTCCCCTTACCTCGACTCCTTGCTTCAACATGAATTTGATGTGTCTTTAACCCCAAAACACTCTTGTTCTTTGCTTGCACTCCTAAAATTGGTTTTCCACTCCAATTCTCCTCTACAATACGTGCCAATATGCCAAACTTGCTGCCCAACACTCACCCCATTGTTTCAGGTCTCTCTCCCCCTAATTACTCTCTCTCTCTCAAAATTAATCCACTCTTAATTACCCTTTAACACCCTAAAACGAAAAATAAGTTAAAATGTGTTTTTAATGGTTATTCAATACCCTTTACAGAATATTTTTCAGCACTCTCGGCTGCCTTTCTTGATTGCTAGGGTTTCTAAACCCTTTCATATTCATGCCAAGGAAAATTTGGAAAAAAGAGAGCAATTTTGTTATTAGCAAGGTTTGAACTCACAACCTTTCAATCACAAAGCAAGTGCACAACCAACTCATATTTGTGATAATTCCTTTAATTCTAAGATTATGTTATCACGCCTCACATTCAAATATATAACATAAAAATGCATAAATTAAATAACATTTACAAATGGCCTACATAAGACTTGGACCTAAGCCCTCTCACACAATCAATGTACTCTCAACCATTTGAGCTAGAACTTTTCCACGTCATAGCAATCCTCATTAAATACCTTAAAGGCTTTTATTACCCGAATTTATTAAATAATTATTTAATTAACTATTTAATTTTCTCGGTTCTTACATTCCCCCCACCTTTAAAGATTTTTGTCCTCGAAAATAAGACTTACCAGGAAATAAGTGCGGGTAGGACTGCCTCATGCGATCCTCCATCTCCCAGGTCATCTCCTAAGTAGCCTCATCCCATAGCACTTGCGAGTTTAGAATCCGCACCGGTCCGGTGTTCACAGTTAAATCTTCCTTGATCTGGATATCATCTGACTCCAAAACATGAGATGGGTCTGCTATGTATTTCCTCAACTGAGAGACATGAAACACATTATGCAGATTCGCCAAGTGCGGTGGCAAGGCGATCTCATAAGTTGTAGCGCCATTTCTCCTCAAAATCTAATAGGGCCCAACAAACCTTAGAGTTAACTTCCTTGATTTGATGGCCCTTCCAATACCTGTCGTCGGTGTCACTCTAAGGAATACATGGTCCCCAACTTCAAACTCTAATGGCTGCCTCCTTTTATCTGTATACGACTTTTGTGTGCTTTGAGTAGCCCTCATTCTCTCCTGAATTGTCTTGACTTTCTCAAATGTCTGCTACAGAAATTCTGGACCCAATACCAGGGATTCACCATCCTGGTTCTAACATAGCGGTGTCCTGCATTGTCGCCCATACAAGGCCTCATATAGTGCCATGCCTATACTGAAGTGGTAGTTGTTATTGTACGTGAACTCCACCAATTGAAGCACCTCACTCCAGCCTCCCATATGATCCAGCACACAAGCTCGTAATAAATCCTCCAAAGACTAGATCGTATGCTCCGACTACCCATCAGTTTGTGGATGGTATGCAGAACTCATCCTCATCTAGGTCCCCAACGCTACCTGTAGAGACTACCAAAAGCGAGATGTGAATCTTGGGTCTCTGTCTGATACTATGCTAGCTGGCACACCATGCAACCTGACCACTTCTCGCACATACAACTCAGCCAATTTATCAAATGACCACTTTTGATTAATGGTGAGGAAATGGGCACACTTTGTCAACCTGTCCACTATTACCCAGATTGAGTCATATACTCTATCTCTGACCCGTAAGATACCATCAGACCCCATCCTGTAATCCTTCCACTAGTGCAGAAATGGTATATTACAACAAGATATTACAACATTTACACGCAAACCGATGTAGTACAGTGCGCAGTGGCATTTTTGAAAATACTGAGACTATTATTACATCGGTTATAAATAAAACCGATGTAACATTAATTTTTTTCTAGAAAAGTAATCAAAAAACCAAATTTTAAACACTACTACATTGGTTCTCTCTAATAACCGATGTAGTACCCGAATTAATTTCACCACACCTGTTGCTTTCCCTCTCATTTCTCGTTTTCTTCTTCGCGTCTGCTACTTCTTCCTCTGCTCCGCTCCTCCGCTCCACCACTGTAATGCGAATGCAAACTGCTCCTCCACCTATCGCCGTTGAAGCAGCCATTGCCACCGTCGTTCGTTGAACCACTGCAAACCCTTGCCCGCGCAACCCTCCGTTCGGCCACACCGCTTCTCTGGTTTGGAACTCTACTTCCACCGCACGGCCACGCCGCTGGAGCTCCGTCTGCAGTTAGTCGCCTCCATAGTCAGACCAATCGCATCTCCATCCGCCGCTTCTCTGAGGTTGGGGTTTGGTCAGAGCGTCGTGGCCGTTGCCGCTGTTACTGGCCCTCGCGTTGCAGCTCTCCCGCCACCGTAGCACCGCGTCATCGAGGGGTCTCCGACGTCATTCGTGAAAAACGCCGCTGCCGCGACTGCCACTTGTTGCTGCCACCCTCTCCACGCCGCTGGAGATTCGTCCGCCGTTAGTCGCCTCCCGTAGTCAGACCAGTCGCGCCTCCATCTGCCGCTTCTCTGAGGTTAGGGTTTGGTCTGAGCGTCGCACCAGTTGCTGCCGCTTCTCTGAGGTTGGGGTTTGGTCAGAGCGCCGCACCGGTTGCCACCGCTGTTGGCCCTCACGCTGCAGCTCTCCCTCTACCTCGCCTGTTGCCGCCGTGGCTGCCATTTGTTGCTGCCACACTCTGTTGGTTGTTCAGGGCTGTGTAAGTGTTGTTTTACTTGCATTTGGTGGTCTGAAGGTTCAAACACTCTCACACTAGGCAAAAATTTTCATCTGCTATAACGGTTAGTTTTTTCAAATTTTATATAATTTTAATTGTTATATTTATTGGTATTAAATTTAAATCTTAATTGAATATCTAATTAAGATTATATTTGTTGATGTGTGCTTATGGTTATTATTGAACGTGTTGGTTGAGTTCGAAGGTGTCCGACCCTCGGCAATGTTTTTAGAAATTAGTTGAAGTATTTTTCAATCAATGATTTAAAGATGTTTTTCAATCATCAAGAAAATCATTTTTATAAACTTCAACTGTTCATTTGGACAGTTGGGGAATATTGAATGCCAGTATAAACAAGCTTTTTATGTTGTGTAGTAATGGATCGAAGTTGGGTGCATGCTAGTCGAATCACTGATGTGTATGAGAATAGCGCTGAAGAGTTTCTTCAATTTGCTCAGTGAAATGCAACACTCGTGAATGGAAAATATTACTGCCCTTGTGTTAATTGTTTGAATGTTAGACGACAATCAATTGAGTTGATACGAGAACATCTCCTTTGTGACGGTTTCTTAAAGAGTTATAGAACGTGGACCTGGCATGGTGAAGTTGTAAATCTCTCAAGCATACCTCAATCTGAAGAGTCAAATGTAATAGCCTTTTTCTGCACTAGTGTTCCCTTTCTTAGTTCTTATCCAGCTCACAAACTGCTGCAGCTCAACATTGTTCTTTTATTGATCACGGATGCTCTCCAATACATCACTGGTCAGTGTCAAAACACTGCATCTGATGGAATCTTCACTCAACTACATACCCAGGTTCATATCCCTGAGCTTCTCAATCAATTATAGCTCCTTCACCATCATAGCCGAGATATGCATCCTTTTCCGAGTCAAGGTGTCCGCAACAACATTTGCTTTACCAAGGTGGTAAAGCAACTCAAAATCATAGTCCTTGAGGTACTCCATCCATAGCCGTTGTCTCATATTCAACTCCTTATGATCAAACAGGTATTTCAGGCTTTTATGATCACTAAAAACCTGGAATTGGGTGCCATACAAGTAGTGTCTCCATGTTTTGAGAGCACTACAATGGCCAACTCTAAATGATGGGTAGGGTAGTTTTTCTCGTGCACCTTTAACTGCCTAGAAGCATATGCTACTGGCCTCTTCTCCTACATCAGTACACAACCCAAACCCTGATAGGATGCATCGCAGTATACCTCAAACTTTTTATTGGTATCTGGTATGACAAGTACTGGAGCTGTGGTCAACCTCCTCTTCATCTCTTCAAAGCACTCTTCACATTTATCAGTCTAGGAGAAGGGTTGATCTTTTCTAGTGAGCTGAGTTAATGGACTCACCATCTTGGAGAACCCCTCTACAAATCTTCTATAATACCCTGCCAACCCCAAGAAGCTTCCGACTTCTGTTATTGTCTGAGGTCTCTCCCACTTCAGCATAGTCTCAATCTTGCTCGGGTCTACTGCAATACCGTGTGAAGAGATAACGTGCCCTAAAAATTGTACCTCTTCCAACCAGAATTCACATTTGGACAGCTTGCCGTAGAGCTGATGTTCTCTCAGCACTTCTAGTACAATTCTCAAGTGGCCTGCATGTTCCTCCTTAGTCTGATAGTAGATGAGGATGTCATCTATAAACACCACCACAAATTTATCCAGATAGGGGCGGAAGATTCAGTTCATATAATCTATGAAGATAGCTGTAACATTGGTCACTCCAAATGGCATCACAACATATTCATAATGCCCATATCTCGATCGAAAAGCTATCTTCCGAACGTCCTCTGGCTTGACTAAGATCTGATATAGCTAGACCTTAAGTCGATCTTAGAGAACACACCTGCCCCTCTCAACTGATCGAGCAAATCATCAATCCTCGACAATGGGTACTTGTTCTGTATTGTCAGTTTGTTCAACTGCCGGTAATTCACACAAAGTCGAGAACTTCCATATTTCTTCTTTACTAATAATACCGGAGCTCCCCACGGTGATGCACTGGGTCAAATGAATTTCTTCTCTAGCAAATCCTCGATCTGCTTTTTCAACTCTGCTAGTTCTGCCCGTGCTATTCTGTACGGTGCTGCCGACACTAGACCCGCTCCAGGGATTACATCAATTGAGAAATATATGTCCCTGCTAGGTGGCAACTCGGGTATCTCATCTAGAAATACGTCGGCATATTCATCTACCACTGGTATTCGATTAATCTGCTCTTCAGTGCTTATTTTCTTCTCTTGGGCCACTATCACAAAGCAAGTAGATCCTTGTTTCATCTCTTTTACGGCCTCTTGCGATGTCACCAACTCTAACCCCTCAGTTTCTGGAAATATAATTTTGCGCCGTCCACAATCAATCACCACATGGTTGATAGACAACCAGTCAATTCCCAATATAACCTCCAATCCCTCCAAGGGCAAGCAAATGAGGTTCACCTTGAAGTGTCTGCCCTCTACCTCCATCAAGCATCCAACACAGGCCAAATTTGTTGAAACCTGTCCAGATGCTGGGGTCGAGACTATCAACTTGCATCCCAGGTCACGAGTAGACAATACCAATTTCTCTACACACTCATGGGATATGAAGGAGTGTGAAGCTCCTAAATCAAATAGCACTAGCACAGTGTTACCAAAAAGTAAGCAATAGTCCAGAATCAGGTTACCTGACAGGGTGGCCTCAGTACTAGTCATGGCGAAGACCCGACCTACTGCTCTCAGCCTATCAGATGAAGGTGGTTGAGATCGTGATCCTGGAGTAGTCTTCTTGTTAGGACACTTGTTGGCAAAATGTCTTGGCTGGTCACAAGCATAGCCTTGTGAGTGCTCATACTACTGCCTCCACTATTAGCTGGTTTAGTGTAGTCTCTCCTCAGATGCTCTCCTCCACAGTTATAGCACCTTAGTTTCTGTGAGGATGATGGCGGTCTACTGTAGGGCTTCTTCTGTTGTCTTCCCTCAGCGCTGCTCTTCTGTGTTCGGCTGACCCGGCTGGGCCCCATCTCCAGTTGTTAAACACTTTTGGCCCGCTCGACCAAAACTGGGAACTCACGTACCCTCAGTGGTACAATAAAGCACCTCAGTTCATGTTGGAGGCCGCCTTCAAACTTCCTACATTGCCATTCTTCGGTCACTGTTTATGAGTAGAACCTTGAGAGATACTCAAACCTCTCTACATAGGCCTGCACTGATAAGTCCCCATGTTGTAAGGTGAGGAACTCGGCCTCGCGATCATGTTTAGTGTTATCTGGGAAGTATTTCTCTAGGAATCTCGTCCTGAAGCTGGTCCAAGTCACCTCCTCCTCCCTGTTCCACATCTGCTGCTGCATCCCTATCCACCAATACTCTGCCTTAGTCACCAACAGAAAGGTGGCGAAGGTGAGCTTTTGTGCCTTTGTACACTCTATCACCCGGAAGATCTTCTCACACTCGCGTAACCACGTGTCTGCCTAATCTGGGGTTGCTTTCCCAGTGAATTTCGCTGGCTTATGACGCATGAAGTCTTCCATAGTCACAAGTCTAATCGGTGGGATCATGGCCCGCGGTTGCGTTGCCACATGCTGCATCGCATCTACCATCCTGTGGATTGCGTTAGCAATCTCGTCAGCCCCAACGGTATTTCTACGCCTCCAGTTTGCCATTGCCTGTGCACGCCACATAGTTCAGCTGTTAAAATCAAACAGCTAAAAAATTTAAAATAAACACTATCAATTTGTAACAATCAACCACACATCACACAATTTCACAACAATAAACGGTCAGCTCACTCCCCAATTTTCCCAAAATATCAAAACGTTCGCTTTGATACCAAATGTAACATCGCTAAGTATTATTACTTAAATAAATAAATAAGGAAAAGAAATTTAAATCGTCATGATATTATTATTGCCAAACGCGGGAAAATTTTAAAATATTTAAACACACGCCAAAAATGATAAGAAAGTAGTCATAAAGATGTTACAGTTTCCAAAATCCATAATCATAAATAAAAACATAATAAAATATGCCTAGCTCCAATCCCAGCTAGCCCTCACTCTGTCGCCTGAGCATCCTCAACATCACCTGTATCCACATCTGCTCCCGTGTAACGAATCACACAATCATCACCATACACAAACAGAAAGGGTGAGTTAAGAAAAAAAAAAAAAACACACACACACACACACACACACACATATATATATATATATATATATATATATATATATATATATATATATATATATAATGTGTAAAATAAAACATACACCCATCTTATTCAATCTACTTACTTCTTGGCCAAGACCTCAACCCCAAGGCTGTATAGCCTTCAATTCACACAAAAGGTTAGCCTTGGACTCGGGAATATGATGCTCACACAAACCAGCCCGCTGGTTGTCCTGCCTCTACGTACCTCCCCGCTCGTAGTCCTGCTCTACGAACCTCCTCGCTTGTAGTCCTGCTCTATGGACCTACCTGCTTGTAGTCCAACACATGTGATCCACTTGCCCCGTACCTCCCCGCATGTGGCATCTCTCAAACGTGAGTCGGAACATACGAACCTACCTCACTCGTATCCCCACGCAAGAGTAACTGGATATGAACCTCCCCGCTTATATCATCACATGTTAACCACCATCCATGAACCTACCCGCTCATGGCATAGCATCTTCTGATCCAAGTATAGCATCATTGCTTAAAACACACCCCAAACACAGGTCAATGTTTGCAGAATTTCCACCCGGCGCAACACCAAGCGCTGCCAGGCGAAACCAGCCCAGACCGCCTGACGGTACCTTCTAATCGCCAGGCGCTTGCGCCCGTCCAGCCCCTTTGTTTTTCAGTCACCGCCTGGCGGAGCACCCCTTGCCGCCAGGTGCTACGCGATGTAGGGACCTTTGACGCTAGTGCTATCGCCTGGCGCACATGTCCAGGCCGCCAAGCGCCATCACAAGAGCGATGTTCTACTGGATTTTAGCACCCAACACCGCTTGGCTTAAGATCTCAAAGCCATCCTAGCAGTCTCGAATTCACTCCTCAACTGAATGATATCTTCTTGATAATTCACAGCTCCCAATTGGTTCCGGTATTTATTGCTCACAATTGTTAAGTCCCTTAATCAAGGCCTACCCACTTACCAAATATTTCACATTTCATAATCTCCTAAACAAGCTCATTAGTAATCCAAGTCTGCACCAAATTTGGTTATGCATCCTTTCATCATTCCGTTATTATGCCTATTATCACACTCTCTACTCATAGGCACTTCTATAACTTTTCAATAGTATACCTTTCTTTTTCCTAGTTTTATTCCACTAATTTCAGATATCCAACTTCCCACCCTGCATCACCATCACCAACCATACCCAATGATATTTACACCAATCCGCATTCATAACTATAATTCGACACTATAGATCAACTATTACTTGTTTCCTTTCTATCTACTACCTCATTCACCCTTTCATCTATAACCCCAAAGATTCCCAATTCTCACTGATTAGTACGTGAATCCTCAATCCTCATTTAATTACCCTTCCAAGACATATTTCCTCATTCACTTACACACTACTCCTAACATACCATACCTTCCAACTCCTCCCCATGTCTCAATATCAATAAGTCCATGTGTACCAATTTCCTCCACTTTATTTATGACTAGTTTTCCTATTCCAACATCCCCCATCAATGTTTATTGCGCCCATTCAGAACACGACACTCCAACTACCTCTACCGTTGCCGCCGTCAGGCGGTACACCAGTACTAGACACAAAATAGGTTTTTTTCGCACCAGTTGCGTGATTCCTCCTAGCTTGATTTGATACCCAATCGAATTACACCAAACCTCACTAATTCATATTAATTTTACCAAACCAGAAAGCCTAATATTATCTCTTGTGAGCCATGGAATTATTGGTATAGTCAGCATCAATTGATCATTCCTTCACTTCTATGAACCCAAAACCTCTTATCATAATTATTCATACATGACTTTCTATAAACACTGCCAATTCCGGTTTTTGAAATATTATACACACATAATATCACACATAACATCATATTCAGAATTCAAAATTACCCAAGCACCAACCAAAAGCCAAGAAAACCTGCACACTGTGTCGTGCCACCTGGCAAACATTCAACCCTGCCAAGCGGTTCAAGCCAAACTCAAGAACAACGCTAACCTCTGATGCGTCGCCTGGCGGCAGGAGTTGAGCCGCCAAGCAGTTTCTGGGGAAAATCCAAAAACTCCCAAAAGCAGTGTAGAAACAGCGTAACCAAACACAGGGTTCATGCAACTATGATCATACAATTCACAGTATAGTGATTACGAATAAGAACACGCAGAAACAACTCCCCTTACCCCGACTCCTTACTAAAACGTGAATTTGATGTGTCTTTAACCCCAAAACACTCTTGTTCTTTGCTTGCACTCCCAAAACTGGTTTTCCACTCCAATTCTGCTCTACAATACGTGCCAATATGCCAAACTCGCTGCCCAACACTTACCCCACTGTTTCAGGTCTGTCTCCCCCTAATTACTCTTTCTCTCTCTCTCAAAATTAATCCACTGTTAATTACCCTTTATCACCATAAAACAAAAAATAAGTTAAAATGTGTTTTTAATGGTTATTCAATACCCTTTACAAAATATATTTCAGCACTCTCGACTGCCTTTCTTGACTGCTAAGGTTTCTAAACCCTTTCATATTCATGCCATGAAAATTTGGCAAAAAGAGAGCAATTTTGTTCTTAGGAAGGTTTGTGTTGGTATCACGCAGCTGAATATTTAAACTTTGGTCAAAAACCAAGAGGGGGTGAATTGGATTTTTATAAGTCTTAACAGGTTTTAAATATTTTCTCAAAATTTTAATGATTAACTTAAAATCACAGTTACTTTAAATGCAAGTGCAGATAAATAAAGAGGTTAAGGGAGGAAGATGCACACTGATATTTATACTTATTCAGATCAAAAGACCCTACTTATAAAAGAGTAAGGATTAGAAAACACAACGCATCACTCAATCTTCTAAGAACTCACTTAGAAAAAGTTATCACTCACTCACACAAATGGTTTGATTCAGATCAAAAGACCCTACTTATAAAAGAGTAAGGATTAGAAAACTTATAAAAGAGTAAGGATTAGAAAACACAACGCATCACTCAATCTTCTAAGAACTCACTTAGAAAAAGTATATTTTTATAATTGCTAGTGGTAATCGATTATTTCAAGTTGTTTTTCAAGAGCCAAGTTATAACTACCAGTGATAATCGATTACCATTCGTGGTAATCGATTATCTTAAGTAGGTTTTGAAAAATAGAATTTTTTGAGTTGGTAATCGATTATTATAAGTTTGAACTCACAACCCTTCAATCACAAAGCAAGTGTACAACCAATTCAACCAACTCATATTTGTGATAATTCCTCTGATTCTAAGATTATGTTATCACGCCTCACATTCAAATATATAACATAAAAATGCATAAATTAAATAACATACAAATGACATACATAGGACTTGAACCCAAGCCCTTTCACATAATCAAAGTACTCTCAACCATTTGAGCTAGCACTTTTCCACATCATAGCAATCTCCATTAAAAACCTTAAAGGCTTTTATTACCCGCATTTATTAAATAATTATTTAATTAACTATTTAATTTTCTCAGGTCTTACACATCTTACCGAGGCATGGATCAATACACCTTGCATTAATATTTTTATATATAGGATATTAAATTATAACAATGTTGAAGAGTAAATAATTTGTGAACGATTTGTATTCTAGTACTTATTTGTCTTGGAGGACAATTTCCATTGAAAATGGAGATTTGTTTTTAGTATAATCTTCAACAAATCATAACCTTACATCTTTTGCAATAATATTCCATTTTTTCTTCTCCGAGTTCACTTCTACTATGGAGTGGGATTGTTTCTGGACAATAGACAATAGTGAATTAGTAAATGGAAGACATTAAAGTGAAAAATAGAAAAAGTCCACAAATGTATATATAGAGACAATGATACAGGATAAATTAACACAAGCAGCAACAATAGTCTTGTTCTTTTATTTGAATTTGAATTTGGTTTTTGAATTGCTATACGCCTTAACTTATTTGGTCAATAGTTTGCCAAAAATATGACAAAAGCATACATGCCAACGATAGATTAATAGCATTATGAATATTTATATACCACTTAAAATGGGAAAATACAACTTACAACTCAAAATACAACTTAGGCATTAAACAATGTCAACAAAAAAAATAGCCTTTACCATAGTAAAAAGTAGAGATCACACAATGTAGCAAGATATGCAGAGTAGTTTCTTCAAAATGAAAACAATATATAGAGATTAATAAAGTGAAAATACTGATGTGAACCAAAAAAATGAAAAATTACATATATTGTGAAAAAAAAAAGCCAAAAATTGCATGAAATAGCCTAAACCATAAACCTAAAAAACGTAAAATTAACAAAAAACAAAATGCCACAAGGAAACATGATAGGGTTAGAACCCAAATATGAGTTTAAATGTAAGTAGAAATACAAATATCATGTTAATCAAACAGATCAAAATGGAGGAATTTTCAGAGAGGAAGAAACAAAAAATGCAATGAGCTTAACCATAACAAAAAAATGATATGTGAAAGAACTAGAAAAAAATTAAAGAAGTAAAGATTGAAACACAAATATGTAAATGTGTGAGGAAGAACTCGAAATGTTACGTTGATCAGGCGATTTGAAGGCGAAAGAAACCACTAGTTGAGAGAGAGAGTTAAACTTAAACGAAAGCATTAGGCTATCACGTGGGAAAGAAAAGCCTTTACTTGTAGACCACTGACAGAAGCAAACCATCTACCTTTATTTGCAGACTACATCTCTTTTGTCTCTTGACTTTTGTAGAAGATGCTTGGCACGTGTAAGAACCAAATGTTGCCAAATGTTAAAATGTAGGGTGTGTATCAAATTGATCTAAAAGGAAACGTGTAAGAGAAATAAAGTATCAAATCTCCCAATTTTAAGTGTGTTCTAATTGCTAACATGTGTTTTATTTAACAAAGTTAATGTTACATTCATCATAAACTTTTATGTTATCATAACCATGAACTAAATGATTAATATTTAATTAAAAGAGTTGTAATCAAAGTGGCACCAAAGCTCTCTTGTTTGCTTGGTGCATAACTTTCTCCACAATTATTCAATTGGATTGATTCTTTTTGCATCGCATGCTTGAGTCACTTATCTTTATTTTGAATATAAAACATAATTTTAGGAGTTTTGTGCAAGTTGTAGTTTTATTTATAAAATCCCAACAGATGTATTAGTGTTGTCAAGTGGCCATTTTATATCTTTATATACTTGTATGAGAATGTGCAGATTTATTTGGGATTCATTGAAAGCATATGAACCATTTGGGTGATGTACAAAATATAATATATATATATATATATATATATATATATATATATATATATATATGTACATTTTAATCTAAAAGGTGCGATGTGAAATGCAAAAATGCATGTTGCTTGTGTTGTGAATGATGAATAGTTGAGGAACATTGTTGTTGTATTTTTGGTGAGATGGGTTATGATTGTGGAATTTTGTTATGATATTAGTAATTTCAATTGGGAAGGTTATATTATGATATCAAGTAATGTATGGAGTGGAAAGGATGGTGAAAATGGTTGTGAATTGTGTTCTAAGGAAGTGTGATGCCTTTAAGAGAGCAAAAGTGAATAAATGGAATAAAATGAGAATAAGTTTGAATTGTATGATTGTTTGGAGTTTTGGCCTCTAAGGAAGAAGTACAAATCCTCATTAATTTAATGTTATGCATTGACTAGGGATATGTGTTGGTCAGAAGTCATCATATATTCTACTAGGCTTACAAACTCACATAAAGTGTCATAGTCTAGGTGGTGAAAGTTGAAGGAGATTCTTATGGTGATATTAAGGGTGAGACCTCTCGTTTGGCGATGCCATAAGTTAACTTACCTTGTCTAAAGGAATTTTATTGTTAAGCCAGGTGCAAGGCTTCTTATGTCCTAGTCAATGCATAAATTCGGATAATCAAGTCTACCTTATGTTTGTATGTGTTGATGAGATTGTGTTGTGATTTTGGAATGATGAACTACTAATTTAGGTGTGATATCTTATTGTGTGGACATTTTATGTATGAATTTAAATCTATGTATGTATAAAGAGCTTACCTTCACTTTATTTGTGTTGTTTGTGTATTTCTTCTGTTGCAATGAAAACCATTCATTGGTGTAAGTAGGAGATGATGCAGGAGCGGATGCACCACAGGATGTAGTAGAATCTTCGGTTTGAACCATAAGATAATCTTGTTTTGTTTATGTATGGTTGTTTTTTTAGGATGACAATACTTATACTCTATGTTAATTATTTTGGATTACCAAACATGTCTCACTTTAGTGGTTTTATTATATAATTTCATAATTTACATATTTAAAAATGTACAATTATAATATGAAAAGCTAATTGGAACACATTTTCAACCTAAACTAATGAGTTATTTAAATAAAAAATTAATTGTAATACATTTAATTTTTAAATGAATTAACTATTGAAAGCAAAGAAGAAATTTGATGACTAACGGTTAAATGTTTTAAAAACAATAATCGATTTCTCACCCTAATAAGACAACAATATTTTGGTATATAGTTTGGAATGTTTGGATAAATAATTTTCTACAATTATTGTTATAAAAATACTACAAAATGTGAGCTAATGGAAAAAAATTGAAAGTTGAAAATACTTGCTCTTCTAAATAGTCAAAATTATAATATAAAATATGTTTAATTAATTTTTAAATTCTTATAAGTTTAGATATTAATTTTAGTTAAGTTCTGTTAAATTATTTTGATCTAAGTTATTTGATATTTTTATATTTCAATTGAGGTTCTGCACTTCAACATTTTAGTTAAATGAATGATGTCATTGTTATACTGTTTCATGATATTATTTATTGCTTTCAGATGTAAATAAATAAAATATTGTATGGCTAATATAATAAAAACCTTACATTCATAAATGAAGCAATAGACCCAAAGTTCGGTATAATTGGGTTTACCTTTTCAAAGTGTTTGGGTGAATTAAATTGGGGCATCTCCATGCACCCACATGACTTCTTCAGAAAAAAAAATGTTAGTATTTATTATCATTATAATCTTATCTAACATGGTAATTAATAGGGGTGGTAATTTGGGCATGGCCTGTCGGGCCGGCCCGCAGGCCCGTGAAAAAAATACGAGGCGAGTCAGGGTAAAGAGCCTGTAGGCCTGTAGTAGCCCGGTCTGCATAAGCCTGCAGCCCACGCGGGTCGGCCTGCAAGTCCGCATAAAATTAAGAAAAAAAAAACTTACACTTGTGTATATTAATTATTTTGTTATGGACTTTTGCATTAACGTTTAAAATTCTTGTATAACTGGAAAAGACAAGTATTATGTATTTTTTAATGTGCTAAATTTAAAGAATACATTGTGTATCTCATCGTATGAATATGATGAAAATGTTGAATTATCAATTTATCATCTAATTTCCCAAAGTCTTTACTTAATTTTGTAAACTTCTTAAAGTTTTCCGATTTTTAAACATTGAAAGTTTTATCATAAAAATTCAAAGAAAAAAAAGTGGGCCAGCCCGTGGGCCCGCGGGTCAAGGAATATGCAGGGTGGGCAAGTGTTTGCAACCCGTATAAAGTGTGCGGGGCGGGGTAGGCCAGCCCGCGTTGTGTGGGCCTTATGTGGGCCGGGCCTAAATGGGTCGGGCCGGCCCGCATTGCCACCCCTAGTAATTAAGGGTAATTAAAAAAAGTTACTAAGACTATGTTTTTAACAGAAACATTGCACCTTCAATTTCTTTCGTATTGAATAGCTACTATACTCTCTAAACAAATCTAATGCACATCCAAATTTCTTCCATTTCTGTACAGATACAATGCTCTCCATCGAAACGCTATTTTTCTGAAACGTTTTGTTGACCATGGTCCCTGGTATTCGAACCTCTCAGCGTGGTGGTCCCTATTCGAACCTCTCGTGGTCCCCTACCATCTTTGTCCTTGTTTATGGTTTGACACAACATGTTAGTGTTAACATTTACATTTCATTGCACCTTATTTTTAATGCATGGATAGTTGTTGTTGTTGGGTGAAAGTTTGTTGCTGAGCTTACTTAAATGGCATTGCATGTTGATGAAAAAATGATTTAAGTACCGGGGTTCAACATTCGATATTTATATTGTATAACCAGATGTCGACATTTGCTGTAAATAGCCACAATTTAATCTGAAACGCATGTAGACATTCGTTACTATTGAGTACCAATTGTGGACATTTGGTACTGAACTAAGTAATCAATGTTATGAACACCGGCTGTGGATATTCGGTGTGCACTGTTAGAAACCGAAGGTGGACATCCGGTATATGTTGGAACCGGATGTGGACATCCGGTGCACACTAGAAACGAATGTCAGAAGTCGTTCCAGATATACACTTCCGTAATTGGTTTGTTTTTTCCTTTTAACAAATATTTATTAATTTTTATTTTCACCACCTATCAAAAAGATTAAAACACAAAATGAATTTACTCATGCTACCCAAGGTTTGAAGTCACATCCTTCCACCCATCAAGCATATGCATAATCATCAAGCTATCATATTATTCATGTCAATTCACGCATACATACACCATGTTAAGTCATGATTCCACATTCACCATATATTTGTAAAATAAAACACAATTAAAGTATCACACTAATGACACACACATGACTTGAACCCAAGTCCTTTCAACATGACCGAACACTCTTAACCACTTAAGCTAGTATTGTTCTAATCCTATGTCTTGCCAAGAAATTCTCTAAGGGGTACTTCCAACCCATCATTATTTGTAATTTATTATTTATTATTTATATAAATTTCCAAGTCTTACAATAATTTTGTTACAAAAAATTTAAGAAAACAAATTAAAAGGTAACCGAATGTGAATATCCGATATGGTTTACAAACGAATGTCAAATTTGTTCACCGAATGTCCACGTCCACATGTTCGTATATTTTTTTTTTATTATTTGAATTATTGGTGAGTTTTATTGTTGTTGATTTTTTTTTATCTTGTATATGTTATTTTAGATTTATAAATATTGACTTAGTAATTTATTTGTTTATTTTCTATACGAGTGTAATGAATTCTTATCTAAATAATTTTTTATTTTTTTTACTTTATTATAATTAAATTTTATTTTTAATTTTCTATTTTTTGTTAGTATTCAAGATATTGATGTACTAATTATTGTTTTTCTTTTTTGAAGACATTAATAAAATTTAAAACTTATGAAGGTTATTTTATATTTTCCTTGATTCTTTTTTAATTATTTGTAGGTGATTATAATTATAGAAGATTTTTATTTGAGTTATTTTAGTTTTTTGGATTCTCAAATAAATTCGAGTTTGGTGTCAGACTTTTCTTCTTGCATTCAGAATATATGCAAAGAAGATTATACCTTTAACTTTACAATCGATGAGATTTTCCTGACATGTGAAGATTTAATTAAATGGGTTCGAGGGGTTGCTTTTGATCTTGGTTTCGTTGTTATTATTCTAAGATCTGATAAATATAATGGACAACCCGGAAGGAAGACCTGTGTATTATTAGGATGTAAAAGGGGTAGAAAATATAGGAAATACAAATCTGAGGTGGAGCCTAGTTTATCTGTCACAAGAAAATGTGAGTGTCCATTTAAATTGAGAGGCAAACTCATCTTTAAAAGGGAGGGTTGGGTGTTAAAGGTAATATGTGGTTACCATAATCATGATTTGTCAGATGCTCTAGTTGGTCACCCATTTGTTGGTAGATTGAAGTCCAGTGGACATTCGTTGCTTATTAATATGACTAAAAGTCAAGTCAAACCTGCAAGTATACTCCTCACTCTCAAAGAAAAAGATGAGTGTAATGTGATCACTATGAAGCAAGTATACAATGCAATATACAAGTATAAACAATCATTGAGAGGTTCGAGGACCGAGTTACAACAACTAATGGTGATGTTAGAACGTGATAAGTATATCCATTTTAGTAGACGTGCCGATGAATCTGAGGTGGTTAGCAACCTCTTCTAGACACATCCTGATGCGGTGAAATTGTTAAATGCATTTAATATTGTGTTCTTAATGGATGACACTAATAAAACCAACCAATATCGATTGCTATTGCTTGAGATTGTTGGTGTGACGAGATTAACTTTCTCAACCGCGTTTGCATTTTTGTCAAGTGAAAGACAAAATAATTTCACTTGGGCTCTTGAAAGGCTAAAAGGTTTCTTTATGACGTCTGAGGGTGTTCCACAAGTCATTGTTACTTATAGGGTCTAGCTTTAATGAATGTTATTGACATTGTGTTTCCTGAATGTTATCATCTTCTGTGTCATTCCCACATTCAGAAAAATGTGCATGCAAAATGCAAAACTTTAGTAAATTCTATTGACACATGGGATGTTGTGCTACAATATATGTGGGTACATGTAAAAAAGGTAGATATCCAGATAATTTCTTTGTTGATGCAAAGCTAACATCTCCTAGTTGCTCGTAAAAGTAGACAAGAGCAGCAACTCCCAAGCATATCTTCGACACGAAGGCAGATCTTGACACGTTTCATGGAATACAAAAAATACAAATCAATAACTAAGAAAAAAGGTGAAGGATTAAGTTAACTGCAAAGGAGTTGTTTCACGCGGATGTGGACCACAAGACAAAATGGCAACGTGTGGATTGCGGATTTGGAGGCTACAATGGGGATCTGGAAAGAAGAGAGAAAATGACGGACGTGGAGAGAAAAAGGGGGCTGGAAGATGCCGCACAAAAACTAAGTCAAATTTGGAGTGCATGCATTCAATGGTGGGTATGGATGTCAAAGTGGGTCAGGTCCGCCGGGTCGGCCCGCTAGCCCACCAAGAAAAGGGTGGGCCGGGGTGAAATTTCCAACCCGTCAATCCGTTGTAACCCGGCTCGCCTAGCCCGCCAGTTTAGCGGGCCAAAACGGGTCATCTCGCCCTGGCCCGCCAACCCTTTTTTTTAATTTATTTTTTAATTTTTCTATGTTTAAAATTAAAAATAATTAAAAAATAATACTTTTTTATATTATATAAATAAATTTATATATATATATAATAGATTTATAAACAAAAATTTAAAAAGAGTTAAAAAAATTAAAATTAAAAAAAATTTAAAAAAAAATCATGGCGGGCCAGCCCGCCCTAAGACTGGACGGGTTATAATATCCTGCCCGTTTATTGGTGGCGAGCCAACCCGATCCGACCTGTTTTTGATTGACCACAGGCGGGCCAGCCAAAACGGGTCGGACAGGCCCGTTTTGCCACCCTTAATGGTGGGCCTGCTACATTAAAAGAGAAAAAAATATACCTTTTTACTTTTACTGTGTAGGACAAACTTGAAATTAAATTATGTTTTGGGTACGGAAGGAGGTGTAGGGAGAAGCTCCCATTAAATTTAACATATATTTAGTCTTAGAAAAAAATTATGAAAAGAAGACATTATAGACCAACTAACTAATTCCTTTAAATTATGTAAAATTATTCGTAGCGTATTTTTTAAGCATTAATATCTACAAATTATTTACCAAATCACTGAACCGATTTCATCTAGTATTTCTTTATTAATTCACAATAAATTAATGTTTAATATCTTTTTACATAGTATTAATGTTAGATAATATTTGATCAGATTTGAAAAGATTCGATGCACTTATTTATAGGAAAGGTATTTTACCATCGATGTTTTACCTACATGCCAATTTCTTCGTTAGATTGGGTGTAGAACTGGAATTCATTTTTTTAAATTTTTTTAAATTTTTTTATATATTTTGATTTCAAACTTTCAAAATAAATGGATATAGTTATTTTAATTCAACGGTATTAACTTTTTTTTTACTTGTTAAATGATGTTTCAGACATAAATTTAACTGAAATATGTCAAACAGTATAAATAATTCAAACGCCAATTTAAAATTTTGTAACACCCCATTTATTTAATAAAGCTAAATAAAGGATATGTCACACAATATAATATAAGAAGCGAGGATAAAAGAGTATAACGTCAATCCTACATATATCCCAATTACTTAGAGGACGAATAAAAGAGATACACCACGATGCCGGGTACAAAGTAAAGTAAGAGAATGAAAATGACTTAAACAAATTTCCGGAGAAAACAATACATGGGCCTTAGCCCTAAATGAAGAGCCCAAAGGCAGAAGTCAACCCAAAGACTAAGCAGCGGAACCATTACCTCCCTGTTGACCACGGGTGTTCCTCGCATCTGCTCACATCAACAAGATGATGATCATCGCAAAAGAGAGTACCACACAGCAGGATACACAACAAAAATAGAAGGGTAAGCTAGAGCCAAAAGTGGTTTTATCATGCAATCAGATATGCTTTCACAGTCAATTATACATACTTCGCTCAAGCATGTTATGACCTTCCAAAATAATACACTAAGACTCGATCATCCAGATACATATAACCTGGTCGGATTCAGCGGATGCTTGCACTTGTGGTGGATACCTCTGCTCACCCCCGAGCTGCTCACCCCCGAGCTAGGTGTTACAAGTGTTACAATGAATCAATTTTCCCTCACCACAAGGTTAGCCCTTAATGAATTTCAAGCCTCCTGCTACTCTCACCATAGGAGTCAGTCCGCTCTAGGTGAGACTAACTGACTCCTTAGAGTGTCAGGATGCAACCTTACCTTGAATCCTTACCTAGTTATACAGATGATGCACCACCATGGGCACCCACTAACAGGGGCCATGGGATTACGTCCCGACCACTAAAGCACAACCCTGAAAATCTCACCTAGAGATCCCGAGGAATTACGCACTGACACAGACCAACATTCTTAATCAATCAAACAGATTCAGCATACATACACACATATATACATATACATCACATAAAGTTTCTCATAATTCACCTCTTGCGTATTCCCAGCCAAACTGTGACACCCCGACTATTCTACTAAATAATTATTATTTGATAAAATGATATGGAATTAATTTTTTTTTTCATAACATTATCCTTGAGAGAACATTAATAATAACATATGAAACAACTCTCACTGAGCAGGTTCCTCTTCTGCTCATGCAATAGGTACATATGAAAGAAAAATATGAAAGGAGTGAGGTCTTTATAAGCCTTAAATATCAATCTTAATAAACTCAACAAACAATACAGACATCGGGGGCCTAGATTTGGACCTACAACCACAAAACTTGATCTTGTTTTACCAGACATATGGATCCATATTCCACTTCTGATGATCCAATATGAACATCAAAAGTTACTTTGGGAAGTGATTAGGTAGTTGAGTATTTCTCATAAAATATTGGTACAATCATAATTATTTCTTTCTCGAGAATATTAGCCATTCATCGGCTCACAAAAGAGATATATACTCACTACCTAACCTTGGCGATGCCGAGCAGGTATCGGATAGTCCCAAGTTTGGCCTATGAATATCCTAGTCCAGTGCACTATTCTGAACTATCCAGATATTCACCTACTTGGTAAAACTTCCTTAGACCCCACCATGGTCCCTGCCTTTCATCCCGCAGTGTACTAAACAGTGACTTCCCAAATACAAACACTCTGACACTGATTTAATCTCAACTTATTGAAACCAGACTTAACTCTTACTTAACTGACATACTCTTGGATATTTTCAAAGGTCATAAAATGTGATGACTATCAAATCATATCATTGTATAAACTATACACAAAGAATATAAAACAACGATAAAATGTACATGTAATTTTCTTCTATCAAAGCTTACTGAAAAAAATAATATTTACTTTCACTTCACATTTATTTTTATTTTTTAATTATAAAATAATGATAAAATAAGAATCAAAGCAAGAACTTTAAATAAATAATTAAATAAGGATTATAACATTATAAATAAATAAAATAACAAAATATAAATTAAACGGGACTAGTGCGTAACTGGAGATATATTAATTGAAATAAATAAATAGGACCAGTGTATAACTAGAGATAAATAAAATAAAATAAATAAATAGGACCAGTGCGTAACTGGAGGTAAATAAAATAAAATAAATAAATAGGATCAGTGCGTAACTGGAGATAAATAAAATAAAATAAATAGGACCAGTGCGTAACTGGAGATAAATAAAATAAAATAAATAAATAGGACCAATGCGTAACTGGAGATAAATAAAATAAATAAATAGGACCAGTACGTAACTGGAGATAAATAAAATAAAATAAATAGGACCAGTGCATAATTGAAGATTAAATAAAATAAATAAATAAACAGGATCAATACATATTTGGAGATTAAATAAAATAAATAAATAAACAGTATCAGTGTATAATTGGAGATTAAATAAAATAAATATAAGAGAATAATAAATGAAAATAAGTTAAATGAAAGTAAATGGAATAATATACGAGTCAAAATAAATAAAAGATTAATATAAAATCCATGAGTTTATCAAGATTAATATAAAAAGAGCTTAACCTCACCCCCCTTACCTTATTGATTGAAGGGCACACTAATAATATTTGTATAGGACTAGGATCTCTTTGAATCTTTGCTCTAAACTTTCTCTCTTTTCTTTCTTTCTCTCTTTCTCACTTTCTTACCTTCTTACCTTCTTCCGTAACTTC